>Ga0326727_10000652_pt1 | contig 139587 bp, 109 predicted proteins | sample MB2enrmetagenome_FD_207643 | JGI IMG/M metagenome (GOLD analysis project Ga0326727, IMG submission 207643) | Lab enriched peat soil microbial communities from McLean, Ithaca, NY, United States - MB29MY | ecosystem: Environmental > Terrestrial > Soil > Wetlands > Peat | place: USA: New York... | reverse complement strand
GCCAACGAGGTTTTGTAACAGGGCACGGCTTTAGCCGGGCCGCAAACGATGCAAAAGAAAGGGTCGGGCTTCAGCCCCTGCGGGACTCTCTTCGGTGAAAAGGCTAGCTTCAGTCGTTTTTCCGCAGCCTGTGTAGGGCTGGATAATCCCCGGTTGAAGCCACTGCTCGGCGCTGGAGTCGGATTTCCGGCAGTTGGCGGCCGCCGGCGTCCGATCAAGGGCAAGGTTACGGATCAGCAGGGGGTTTGCTCCTGTACACTGGAGTGTTCCTAACCACCATGAAAAACAAACAACCAATTGGCATTCTGGGCGCGACCGGCATGGTCGGCCAACGCTACATTCAGCTCCTAGAGAACCATCCGTGGTTTGAGATCGCCTGGCTTGCGGCCAGCGACCGTTCGAGCGGCAAGCCGTATGGCGAGGCCGCAAAATGGCGGCTGGATACTCCGCTGCCGGAGCGGATCGCCAACATGACGATCTCTCCGGCGGACCCCGAAGGCGCGCCCAAGATCGTCTTTTCGTCGATCGATGCGCCGATTGCCCGCGAACTGGAGCCCCGTTTTGCGGCGGCCGGTTGCGCCGTGATTTCGAATTCGAGCGCCTTCCGCATGGCGCAGAACGTGCCCCTGGTGCTGCCGGAGGTGAACGCGGAGCACCTGCACCTGATCGAGGAGCAGGAGAGCCGGAAGCAGTCGGGCGGCTACATTGTGACCAACTCCAACTGCACGGTGATGGGCCCGGTGCTGGCGCTCAAGCCCTTGCAGGACCGCTTTGGCGTGGAGCAGATCTTTGCCACTTCGATGCAGGCGGTGAGCGGAGCCGGTTATCCGGGCGTGCCCTCGATGGATATCCTCGATAACGTGATTCCCTTCATCGGCAACGAAGAAGAGAAGATGGAAGAAGAGCTGCTGAAGCTGCTGGGCCGCCTGGAAGGCAACACCGTGAAGCCGCTGGCAGCGCGCATGAGCGCCAGTTGCAATCGCGTTGCAGTGGTGGATGGGCACACGGTCTGCGTCTCCATCAAGCTGGCCAAGCCGGCCACCCGCGAAGAGATTCTGGCGGCATGGGCGGAGTTCAAGCCGCTCGCCGGTCAGCAGTTGCCGACCGCGCCCGAGCAGCCCGTGCAGTATGCGCCGCAGCCGGACCGTCCGCAGCCGCGCCTGGACCGCAACCGCGGCAAGGGCATGGCGGTGACCGTGGGACGGTTGCGCCCCTGTGGGCTGCTGGACTGGAAGTTTGTGGTGCTGAGCCACAACACGGTACGCGGCGCGGCGGGAGCCACCATTCTGAACGCCGAACTGCTGGCAAGCCTGGGCAAGCTGTGAAGAACAGCTTTTAGCTACTAGCTTCCAGCCTCTAGCTTAGGATGTGGCGAAGACGCAACATGCTCGAATGCAGTATGCCCGTTCTTGCGATGATGGAAGCCTGCAGTTGGCAAGAACAGCTAGAAGCTAGTAGCTAGCAGCTAGAAGCTGCTTTTTAGGACGACTTCGATGAATCTCGTAGTGATGAAGTTTGGCGGCACGTCGGTGGAGGATCCGGCGGCCATCGGGCGTACAGCGGCCATCGTGGCCGGACGCGTGGCGAACGGGAAGAGCCCGGTTGTGGTGGTGAGCGCCATGGCCAAGGTCACCGATCAACTGCTGCGGGCCGCGGGCGCTGCCTCCGAAGGCGACCGCACGGGCGCGCTGGCCATCAGTTCGCGGCTGCGCGCGCGCCACCGGGATACAGTGGCTGCGCTGGTGAAGAACCAGGCTGAGTGCGCCGCGCTGATGAACGCCATCGACGAAAAGTTCGACGCGCTCGACGAGGTGCTGCGCGGACTGGCGGCAATCCTCGAGCTGACGCCGCGCATCAGCGACCTGATTGTGAGTTATGGCGAGCGCATCTCCAGCCAGATTGTGGCGGCGGCATTCCGCGAGATGGGGATTGACGCGGCGCACGTGGATGCGCGGGACGTCATCATTACCGACTCGCAGTTCCAGAAGGCCGTGCCGCAGGACGGCCTGATCGAGAAGAAGGCCGAAGAGAAGCTGCGTCCGCTGGTGAAGGCGGGCAAGGTGCCGGTGATGGGCGGCTTTATCGCCTCCAACGAAGCGGGGCTGACGACCACGCTGGGCCGCGGCGGCTCGGACTTTACCGGCGCGCTGGTGGGCGGAGCGCTGACGGCCGAGGCCATCGAGATCTGGACCGATGTGGACGGCATTATGACGGCCGATCCGCGCGTCTGCCCGGATGCGCTGCGGGTGAAGACGATCAGCTTTGAAGAAGCTGCCGAGCTGGCCTACTTCGGCGCGAAGGTGCTGCACCCGGCCACGATTCTGCCGGCCGTGAAGAAGAATATTCCGGTGCTGGTGCTGAACAGCCGCAACGCCAGTTGCGAGGGCACGCGCATCATCTCGCTGGCACCGCACTGCAAGAGCCCCTTCAAGTCGATTTCGGTAAAGAAGAAGCTGAGCATCATCGACGTGGTGGCCAGCCGCATGTTGATGTCGCACGGCTACCTCAGCCAGATCTTCGCCATCTTCGACAAGCACAAGTGCCCGGTGGATATGGTTTCAACCAGCGAAGTGAGCGTGTCGCTAACCGTGGACTCGAACGACAAGCTGCCCGTGATCGCCGCCGACCTGAGCAAGCTGGCCGATGTGAAGTACGAAGGCCAGAAGGCGCTGGTGTGCATGGTGGGCGAGGATATTCGCGGCCAGAACGGCATCGCCGCGCAGGTGTTCAACGCGGTGAAGCACGTGAACGTGCGCATGATCTCGCAGGGAGCCAGCGAAATCAACATGAGCTTCATGATCGAGGAAGCCGATGCCGACGAGGCGGTGCGCTCGCTGCACGCAGCCTTCTTCAAGGAGCCGGACCCGGCGGTGTTCGATGTCGTGGCGAGAAAGGCTGCTTCCAGCCTCTAGCTGCTAGCTTGACCGTGCCGGTGCGAGCGGATGAGGCGGCGCTGAGCGCCCGAGCGGGCAATCATGTCCTTGTGTTCTTTCTTTGGTGTAAAGTGCGGATGTCCATATCCGCACTCCATGAGCTAGTAGCTAGAGGCTAGAAGCTGGGAGCTTCATGACAATGAGAATTCTCGTACTTGGCAAGGGCAAGACCGGCACACTCGTTGCGGAAGTTGCGCGGGAGCGCGGCCACGCGGTAGAGGCGCTGGACATCACGGAGAACCAGCACGCGGCGGGCTTGACGGCGGAGAAGCTGGCGGGCGTGGATGCGGTCATCGACTTTACCGCGCCGGAAGCTGCGGTGGAGAACATCGGGGCCGTGCTCAAAGCCGGCAGCCGCATCGTGGTGGGCACGACGGGCTGGTACGCGCATCTGGACGAACTGAAGGCGCTGGCCGCGGAGCATGGCGGCGGGCTGCTCTACGGCACCAATTTTTCCATCGGCGTGCAGAAGCTCTTCCGGCTGACGGCGGCCCTGGCGCAGCTCGAGGGCTACACCTTCTCCATCGACGAAACCCACCATGTAACCAAGCTGGATGCGCCTTCGGGGACCGCGATTACGCTGCGGCAGATCGTCGAGAGCGTGCAGCCGGGGGCAAAGATCGAAGTGACCTCGCACCGCATTGCCGACGCCAAGGGCGAGCATATTGTGACGGCAAAGAGCGAGGTGGACACGCTGGAAGTGCGGCACGATGCGCACTCGCGGCGCGGCTTTGCGCTGGGCGCGGTCCGCGCGGCGGAGTGGGTGGCCGGGCGGCAGGGCGCGTGGGAGTTTCGCGAGATCTTCGACCGGTTGTAGGGCGGATTGGCGGAAGGGGCCGCAGCGTGCTATGGTCCTATTTGCCTGCGGCAGCAGATCGTAAAACGATTTCTAGCGATAGATGGCCGCGGAAGAAGCAGAGGCGAAGATGCGCTTTTTCGGATTTGTTGGAAAGGTTTTCGTGATGGCAATGGCCCTGACGGCCATTGCGCAAGGAGAAGTGAAAATGTCGATTTGGGGACACACCAAGGATGGCGTGGCAGTGCCGATCTACACGCTGAAGAGCGCGGAGATCGAGGTGAGGGTGACGGCGTACGGCGCAAAGCTGGTGAGCGTGCGCACTCCGGACCGCAACGGCAAGATGGCGGACGTGGTTCTGGGGTACGACACACTGGAAGGCTTCCTGGAAGACAACAGCACGCACTTCGGCAGCGTGGTGGGCCGCTTTGGCAACCGCATCGCGTTTGGCAAGTTCTCGATTGACGGTAAACAATACGTGATCCCGGCGAACAACGGCGTGAATGCCCTGCACGGCGGCCCGATCGGCTTCGGCCGGCACGTATGGCAGGCGGCGGAAGTTCCCAACGGCGTGGAGTTTACGCTGGTGAGCCCGGACGGCGATCAGGGCTTTCCTGGCACATTGACGGCCAAGGCGAAGTACACGCTGATCGGCCACACGCTGCGCATCGACTACTCCGCCACCAGCGACAAGGCCACCGTGGTGAACCTGACCAACCACGCGTACTTTAACCTGCGCGGCGACGACCAGGGCGACATCCTCGACCACGTTGTCGAGATTGAGGCCGACAAGTTCACGCCGACCGACGCCGGGCTCATTCCGACCGGAGTGCTGCAGCCGGTGGCGGGAACGCCGCTGGACTTCCGCAAGCCGACGGCGGTGGGCGCGCGCATCAACGACGACTTCGAGGCGCTGAAGCTGGCCGGCGGCTACGACCACAACTGGGTGGTGAACGGCGAAGCCGGAAAGCTGCGCGTGGCGGCGATCGTCACCGAGCCGGAGAACGGCCGCAGGCTGACGGTGGAGACCACCGAGCCGGGCATCCAGTTCTACACGGGCAACTTCCTGGACGGCAGCTTTACGGGCCGGCACGGCGTGAAGTACGAAAAGCGCACGGGCTTCTGCCTGGAGACGCAGCACTTCCCGGATTCCCCGAACCATGCGAACTTCCCGAGCACGGTGTTGCGGCCGGGCGTGACGCGCCACTCGACCACGACCTTCACGTTCACCACGGTGAAGGGCGAGTAAGCAGTTCATCGGGGCAAGAGAAAGCCGGCCGTTCTCCTCTGCGAGAACGGCCGGCTTTTTTGTGGGCGGAGTGTTCCGCGAGGCTATTTCTCCGGCGTGAGGGTGATGGCGATTTTGCCGGAGCCGGGTAGAGGAACGTGGACCTCGACGCGGGTGAAGGGATTGCGGTACTCATCCACCTTGGTCTCGGCAAAGGTGAAGGGCACCGGGGCTTCGACGACGGCGCGGACCTTCTGGCCATCGAGGTTGAAGAGCAGGGTTTTGTCGTCGAGCTTCTGCCATGTGCCGTGCGTCGGCAGCGACTCGACGATCTCCGTGGGCTTGTTGAGTTCGAAGACGTCGGTGACGGTGACCGAGCCCGCGCCGGCGCGGCTGTGGACCAGTGTGCGCTTCAGATTCTTCAGTTCCGGCGCATCGTAGGCGTTGGTCATGTCGATGGTGATGCTGTCGGCCGCGTCGGAGAGCGAGTGGGCCGGGACGCTGACCTTGACGGTGGTGGCGTCCAACTGCAGATGGCCGCCGATCTCGGGCACCGGGTGGCCGAAGGAGTTCATCAGCTTGAATTCGAGCCGGTGCGAGTTGAAGGTGTTGGCGTTGTAGAAGAGTGGGCCTCCGGGTTCGCCGACCGGCTGCACATTGCCCATGCCGATGACCCACGAGCCGATGTCGTTGTGGCTGTGGGCGGTGTTGCCGCCGGCCTTGATGGTCACGGCGAAGTTCTGGCCAGCAGCGGGACGCGAAACAAGGATGCCCATGTCGCCGTAGTAGGTGGAGAGGGTGGGGTGGACGATCTCGGCCGGCGTGGGCAGTTGATCGCCCGGGATCGGGAACAGATCGAGGGCCAGCGAGGTGAGGCCGACGTGCTGCACTGAGACGTTATCGAGCGCGATGGAACCATCCGCCGAGGGAATCTGGAAGATGTGGCTGATGACGGCGACCAAGTGCTTGTCGGCGCGGGGCATGACGCCGGCGTCGCCATAGGCGGCTGAGTTGCCGGGCATCATGGGCCATTCCATACCGAAGAGGGAGACCTTCTTCATGTTGCGGGCCTGCAGCAGATCGATTTTGCCGCCAGTGGCGCGGATGAGGTTCTCGCGCAGCTCAATGAAGTGCGAAAAGCCGTAGTTCCAGTAGCCGAGGCCCTCGGTATCGTAGCCGTCCGCAGCAAAGCTGCGGTCGTAGTGGTCGATATAGTGCTCTGCCCCGGCCACAAACATGGCACGATCTTCCACACCGGGCAGTACGGCCAAAGCCGCGCCGGTCACTCCCTTGATGCAGACGGCGTTCCAGTTCATGTCGCCGTGCAGCCACCAGTGGCCGCTGGAGTGGTTGTCAGTGTCGCCGCCCTTGGTGTAAGAAGCTCGAATCGGCCCGAAGACGTGGCGCTCCATCTCGGCAAGGACATGCTTGCGGGTCTCGGCGGGAACCTTGTCGCCCAACAGGTAGAGCGCCTGAGCGAGCGTGTCGGCCATGTCGGCGGCGTTCAGGTCCACGTAGTATTGCGTGCCGTTGAAGTTGTGCAGTTGGCCATCGTGGGCCGAAAGCGTCCAGGATGGCATGGCGGCCAGCGAGTCCATCAGCTCGGCGATGCGGGGGATGAAGCGGCCCTTGTTCTCAACGCACTCGGCCAGCACCAGGGGGACGAACTTGTCCTGGCGGCTGTGCAGGTTGCGCTCCATCGGGGCGCGATCGCCGGTGCGCGTAAAAGCCAGATAGGCCTCGGGATCGAAGGGCGGCACGGGCGTGGAAAGCGCCTGCTCGGCCTGTGCGATGAGCGGAGAGAGCACGGCGGCTTTGGATGCCCAGGCGGCGCGGTCGGAGCAGGGAACGCCAAAGCCGGAGGGCTGCGGCGCAAGCATGCCGGCAATCTGGTGGACGCGCGCAGGATCGAGTTCGGAGAACTGCTGGGCGCGCAGTACTGTGGCAGCGGGGAGAACGAGAAGCAGAGCAAGAAGCGCGGCCCGGAATGGGCGCGCGGATGTTTTCTGGGATTGCATGATTCCTCCAAGGCTGGAAGTAACTCCGCGCGCAATCCTCGCAGAGATGACGAACCGGAGGCAAGGCCAAATCGGCAAAAGTCAAGGCAATCGCATTTGGAGTGCTTTGAAAGAGCGCAGCTTCAACCGTGCCGAGATAGAGGCAGGCATGGCGCCAGCGAGTGCGATCGGCGCGCACAGGAAGTTGCAGAATTTTCAGCACATGTTGTGTCTGCCCTAACGGTCCAGCTCCGCAAACAGCTCGCCGAGCACAACGCGGATCGGAGTGCCGGGCACGGCCAATTCTCCGCTTTGCGACAGGTGCAGGCCGAAGCGGTCGGCGGTCCAGGCGCGGCGAGTTGCAGGGTCCACAACCCAGATGTTTTCCACTCCGAAGGCGATGTAGTCGTCGATCTTCACCTGAAAGCGGCTCAAACGGTCCTCGGGCGAGAGAATCTCGATGGCTATCAGCGGCGGATGAGTGAGAATCTGCTCTTTCGGGGCATCGGCGCGCAGCACCAGGACGTCGGGGCAGCGGAAGCGCGTCAACTTTACCTGCGTGCGCACGTCGGTTACAACCCGCACGCCCCAAGCCGCGCGGTTCTGCATAAAGATAGATGCCAATAAAGCTTGCAACAAGCCGTGATCGTACTCGCCCACGTTCCGCTCCTCGATGCGTCCGTCCACGTAGTCGCAGTCGGGCCGGTAACTGGTCTTGAGATACTCCTCGACCGTTACGTAGGGCTCGGCATAGTCGGATGCGGGTAGCGTGGCCATGAGAACAGTATGCTCCTGCGGCAGTGGGACGCCAAGTGTGGATTCCGCACGCCCGGCTCCGGGGAGTTCAGAAGCGGGTGCGGTTCAAGCGGCAGCGGGCGCTGCTTATTCCGTGTCGTTCTGCTCGGCGTTCTTGCCTTCGCCTTCGATGGAGATGCGCAGGGAACGGAGGAAGCTGATGTCGTTCTGCGTGAACGCGCCGCCCGAGGCTCGTCTTTCCTTGTCGCCGCTGGGGATGGCGCCCGCGGGTTGCGTTTCCTTGCCGACCTCGTTCAGACCGATGGTGGCTTCGAGCATCAGCAGCACGTCAAAGCCGTGGCTGCGGATGTCCTCGACGACACCGGCAATCTGTTCGCTCTCGATGACCGACTCGTGGATGGCCTCGCCCAGTTGCTGGATCAGTTCGCGCAGACGGGATGTCACGGCTACCTCCTCAAGTGCGGCCCGCGCGGCCAAGCAGGCGCGGCAGCAGTCCGGATCACTCTACCTTACTTCCAACTCGGCGCCAGATCAACCGGCGACAGGCCAACGAGACGGAAACTTTACCGCCCCATCGGCCGCCAGAACAAAACAACGCGCCGGCAGGCTGCGGCAAAGCAGCATGGATCGCTGCTACCATCATAACGGAATGAGACCTTTGATCTTTGGACGAGTGCTGGGTACAGGACTGCGCGTGGCGGGGCGCATTGCAGGACAACGGCTTGCGGGCAGCGCGGAGAGTGCTCCACCAAGGCCGGTGGAGCGGCCGGCGGTGGACCCGCTCATGAAGGGCCGAGCCGCGGCGCAAACCGTGCGCAACGTAGGCCGGGCAACGCAGCAGGGCGCGGGCGGCTTCTGGCGGTCGTTCCGTCGCGCGGGCGGCATTGTGTGGCTCGAGGTGACCGGCTGCTTCTTTCTGCTGCCGGTGTTTGCCTTTTCGCCGGTGCTGTGGCGCACCCGCATGAGCTGGGCGCAGGGCCCGGACCATCGCCTGTTTGTGTCCTCGGCGATTGTAGTTACGGTGTTCCTCTACCTGGGCGTGACCTCGTTCTGGCGGGCGCGGAACCGGTAGGCTGAGTTACCGCTTCGGCTGTTCGGGCTTGCGGGTGAAGTGCCAGATCGCCATGGCCAGCGCAAGCACTCCCAGGCCGATCGCCAGCCATGGGGAGTGACCGGCAGCGTGAATTCTGCTTCCGCGCCAGAACGCCACACCCGCCGCCGCCAGCATCAGAAATCCTCGCGCATGGTTCATTGCACTGCTCCACTCTTTCGCTATAGCGAAACCTGCATCCTGGAAGCGAGTGAAGGGGTTGCCGAGACGCGCTTCCTGTTCCCATCGTAGCGCGCCCACAGGCCGAGCGCATCCATGCGCTACCCTATTGAATGGAGGGTTTTGACCCTCACGTGGAAAGAGAGGCATTTCCCCATGGCAGCAGACCAGACACTCGCGCAGAACCAGCCCACGCCACTGAAAAAGACCGCATTGAACGCAACCCACCGCGCGCTGAAGGCGAAGATGGTGGACTTTGGCGGCTGGGAGATGCCCGTGGAGTATCCGGGCGCGGGCGGAGGCCTGATCGCCGAGCATATGGCCGTGCGCACGGGCGTAGGTCTGTTCGACGTCTCGCACATGGGCGAGATTCAGTTTCGCGGGCCTGCGTCTCTGGAGGCGATCCAGAAGATCACGATGAACGACGCCTCAAAGCTGGCCGACGGGCAGGCGCACTACTCGGCGCTGCTGACGCCGGCAGGCACGTTCGTTGACGACATTCTCGTCCATCGCCTGGCGGCGAACGACTATCTGCTGGTGGTGAACGCCGGCACCTGCGACAAGGACTATGCGTGGATTCGCCAGCAGGTGGGCGCCATGCCGGGAATTCACCTGAGCAACTACTCGCCCTACTACTCGCAGATTGCCGTGCAGGGGCCGCGCGCGCTGGAGACGCTGCAGAAGTTGACCCCGGTGGATCTGGCGGCGATCAAGAACTACTGGTTCGCGTGGGGCGAGGTGGCCGGGTTCCCGAATGTGCTGATTGCGCGCACCGGCTACTCCGGCGAGGACGGCTTTGAGGTCTACGTGCCCTCCGACGAGCCGACCACGGTGAAGGTGTGGAACGAGTTGATGGAGGCAGGCCGGGAGTTCGGCATCCGGCCCTGCGGACTGGGCGCGCGCAACACGCTGCGGCTGGAAGCGGGCATGAGCCTCTACGGCCACGAAATCTCAGAGGAGATCAACGTCTTCGAGGCGGGCCTGGCGCGCTGGCTCAAGCTCGACAAGGGTTCCTTTATTGGACGGGAAGCTTTGTTGGCCATTCAGGCGGAAGGCGGGCCGAAGCGAAAGCTGGTGGGCCTGGAGATGGTGGAGCGCGGCATCGGCCGCGACGGGTACGCCGTGCTGTCCCTGGAGGGGGAGCCCATCGGGGCCATCACGTCCGGCTCGCCCGCACCGTTTCTGAAGAAGAACATTGCGCTGGCGCTGGTACCCGTGGGAGTAGCCGCCGCGGGCTCTGACGTGCTGGTGGACGTGCGCGGCAATCGGGTGCGAGCCAGGCAGGTTCCACTGCCGTTCTACAAGCGGGAGAAGAAGTAACGCTCTTGGAATCAGCGCCGGAACGCGCTAGACTGCAGATGCCGATGATTGAGTCTCTACATATCGCAGGCTTCAAGCTCTTCCGTGACCTCACCCTCCCTAAACTTGGGAGGATGAACCTATTTGTCGGGGAAAACAACACAGGAAAGAGCTGTTTGCTTGAAGCTGTTGGCTTGTATGCAGGGCGGAATCCAATAGTTGATATTCTTCAAACCGCATCTCTGCGCAGTCAAGAGCCACTTAGGGCTTGGGAGATCGATGGGGTAAATGAAGAAGAAACTACGTTACGTCACCCCGTTTTTGATTTGTTCCACCGGGAAGGTTCAGCAGCTAACGCGCAATTCTCGTCGATATTGATTGAAAAAGTTGGTGATTTCAATCCTTTAAGTGTGAGATTTCAATGGCATGACATCATTAATGATGAGTCAGGGCTGCGTAGATATGTTCCTGCTTCTCAGGGACACATCACTGTTGATCACCTTGAGATCGCACTTCCGGTTTACAGGGGTAACAAACAAGTGGCCTTGGTTACGCGGCGAAATCTTCCATTACGAGGCCGACTATTCGACTCAGAAAGACTACCTGGAGAAGACGCGCTAGTCGTGAGCCATGTTCCTGCCTGCGGTTTTAGTAACGCCAAGGCAGCTTCGCTCTGGGACAGTTTGATTCAAGGCCCGGGACAAGATCGAGTCTTGGATTGGTTGCGCTTTCTTGATCCTCGCATTGAGGCTCTGGATTACATTGCAGGACGTCTTAACACGCGTATCGCGTTGTTGAAAGTGGAAGGAGAAAGCCGTGTACCACTTCATGCGATGGGGGATGGTCTTCGGCGGATGTTCCACATTGGTTTAGCGATGGCAACGGCATCCAAAGGCATTCTGTTGATTGACGAATTTGAGAATGGTCTTCATTGGCGTGTGCAGCAGGAATTGTGGGCAGCGCTCGGCAAGGCCGCACAGGAATTTGACGTCCAGATTTTTGCCACATCCCACAGTCGAGATTGCATTCGTGGTTTCATTTCGGCGAGCAAGAATGCTGGCATTGATGATGCGGCCCTCTACCGCCTTGAACGGAAGAGTAACGAAATTTATGCGGTTGATCTGAGCCTCCTCAACGTTGAGGCTGCCTTGGAGTTGAATGGGGAAGTCCGCTAGCCATGTCAACACAGCCAATTCGCCCCTGTAAATCCGACTCTGAATCCTTACTGCTCGTTGAGGGAAGAAATGACTGTAATGCAGTATTTCAACTAATCCGACTCAGATACGGAGCCGATCCTGCGTTCGGTATCTTCGATTGCGAAAGCGATGAAGGTGTAGTGAATCAACTCGGGGCCAGGTTGGTTCAGTCAGTTCCTCGGCAGAAGGTACTCGGGGTGATTCTTGATGCAGATATTGAGGGTTCAACAGAGTCAGATGCCGTCCAGCGCCGTTGGACACAACTCCAGAACCGTATTGGTACAGACTACGATTTGCCCGACATCTTTCCCGAACACGGACTGGTAATCGATCCCCGACCTGGCAGGCAGGCAATAGGAGCCTTACCGCGTATCGGCGTGTGGTTAATGCCAAACAACAAGGCATTCGGTATGTTTGAAGATTTGCTCCTACAGTCGCTTGGCAACAATGAGAAGAACTATACTTCCGCCGTCGTCAGGCAAGCTAAGGCCGACAATATTGCAACCTATCACTCTAGCCATCTGTCAAAGGCTGTAATTCGTACTTACATGGCGTGGCAAGAACCGCCTGATGTGCAGTATCTCGGCCTAGCCATTCAAAGAGGCCACTTCAGGAATATTGAAGTTGCATGTGCGCAATTCATCGATTGGCTAGGACGCCTTTTTGTCCCATTGACGCGCTAGCCAAATAAAACATCCCCCGATTTTGCCGGGGTGATATTCGTCCTGATTCTATTTCTTAACAAAAACACTGCCCTTGCTCACACCTGCATGACTTCCGCTTCCTTCTTGCGGCAGAGCTCTTCCATGCGGCGAATCTCTTCGTCGGTCATCTTCTGAATCTCTTCGAGGGCGGCCTTCTCCTGGTCCTCGCCGATCTTCTTGTCCTTGGCGAGCTTCTTCAGGGCGTCGTTGCCGTCGCGGCGGACGTTGCGGACGGCGGTGCGGTGCTCTTCCAGAACCTTGTTCAGGTGCTTGCAGACCTCGCGGCGGCGCTCCTCGGTCATGGGCGGAACGGGGATGCGGAGCACCTTGCCGTCGGTGATGGGATTCAGGCCGAGGTCGGAGGCGCGGATGGCCTTCTCAATCTCCTTGAGGACGGTGGGATCCCAGGGAGAGACGACGATCAGCTGCGGCTCGGGCGAAGAGACCTGCGCCATCTGGCTGATGGGGGTAGGGGTGCCGTAGTAGTCCACCCGGATCTGATCGAGCATGTGAACGGTGGCGCGGCCCGTGCGGGTGGCCGCCAGGCTGGCCTGAAAACCAGTCACAGAGTGTTCCATGCGCCGCTTGAGGTCGCCGTTGAGTTCTTTGAGCGCCGGAATGCCGGCCATGATCGAGACTGCCATGGGATTCTTCCTCCGTGGACCAAACTGCCAACGGCTATTCTACAACCCCGCCGGGCAGATTTTTCCTTTGTTTGACGAGCCTAGCCGGCGGCGGTAAGTCCAGTGGACGCGGCCTGCTCGTGGGCATGGTAGCTGGAGCGGACCAGGGGGCCGCTCTCAACGTGGCGGAAGCCCATCTGGAGCGCTTCGGCCTTGAGATCGGCGAACTCGCGGGGGGTGTAGAGGCGGGTCATCGGCAGGTGATTGCGCGAGGGGCGCAGGTACTGCCCGATGGTAAGAATGTCGCAGCCGACGGCGGCCAGGTCGCGAAAGACCTGAAGCAGCTCGGCGGTTTCCTCGCCGATGCCGACCATCACGCCGGACTTCGTGACCCCTCCGGGATTTAGCTCTTTGGCGTACCGCAACAACTCGAGTGTGCGCTCGTAGCGCGCGCCGGAGCGGACGGCGCGATAGAGGCGCGGCACGGTTTCTGTGTTGTGATTGAGAACCTCCGGATGGGCCTCGACCACGGTCCGGATCGATTCCGGGTCGCCCTGGAAGTCGGGGATGAGCACTTCGACGTGGCAGCCGGGGGCCTGGCGGCGAATCTCCTCGATGACCATGGCGAAGACGCGCGCGCCGCCCAGCAGATCGTCGTCGCGGTTGACGCTTGTGATGACGGCGTACTCCAGGCCGAGCTTGGCGACAGCTTCCGCCACGCGGCGCGGCTCGTCGAAGTCGATGGGCTCCGGGCGGCCCTTGGGCACGGCGCAGAAGCCGCAGCGGCGCGTGCAGAGGTTGCCCAGCAGCATGAAGGTGGCCGTCTTGTGGTGCCAGCACTCGCCGATGTTGGGGCACTGGGCGCTCTCGCAGACGGTGTTCAAGCCCAGTCCGCGGGCCAGCCGCTTCAGGTCGTGGTAGTTTTCGCCCACGGGAGCGCGGGCTTTGAGCCACTCGGGCTTGGGCGCGGGGGCCTTGCGGGCGGTCTCGATCTGCACCAGTTCCATCATTCCTTATTGTAGCGGGCGGCAGTAGGCGCGGGCGCCCGGGATGTCGCGTGCGCAGATTGCCGGAATTGGGACGCCGGGGCGACGGCGCAGATTGCCAGTTTATACAATGTCTTTTCATTCGAATTTTGGGTGTGAGGAAGCATGAACACTTTGGCTCTGCTGATTGGCGCGTTGTGTGTCTTTGCCCTTGGCTACCGTTTCTACTCGGCCTTTCTGGCCGCGCGCGTGCTGGTGCTCGATGACCGGCGTATCACTCCCGCGCATACCTGCAAGGATGGCCAGAGCTACATGGCCTCGCCGAAGATCGTTCTCTTCGGGCACCACTTTGCGGCCATCGCCGGCGCCGGTCCGCTGATCGGCCCCACGCTGGCGGCGCAGTTCGGCTTTGCGCCCGGCTTCCTGTGGATCGTGATCGGCGCGGTGCTGGCCGGGTGCGTCCACGACTTCACCATCCTGGTGGCCTCCACGCGGCACAAGGGCCGCTCGCTGCCGGCCATTGCCATGACGGAGATTGGGCCCTTCGCCGGCATTGTCAGCATGATTGCCGTGCTCTTTATCCTGCTGGTCACGCTGGCCGGGTTGGGCATTGTGGTGGTGAATGCGCTGTCGAACAGTCCCTGGGGCGTCTTCACTATCGGCATGACCGCGCCCATCGCCATCCTGATGGGCCTGTGGATGTTCAAGGCCACGCCCGGCAAGGTCAACATCGGCTGGCCGTCGGTGGGCGGCGTTGCGATGCTGTTCACGGCGGTCTTTACCGGGCACATCGTGGCGAATTCTTCCTTCGCGCACTACCTCACCTTCAACGCGCACCAGATCACGATGCTGCTGATGCTCTACGGCATCGTTGCCTCGGCGCTGCCGGTGTGGCTGCTGCTGGAGCCGCGCGACTATCTGGCCACCTATGTGAAGCTGGGCACCATCGCGTTCCTCTGCATCGGCATCTTCGCCGTGCATCCGCAGTTGCAGTTCCCCATGTTCAGCCCGTTTGTGCATGGCGGCGGACCCATCATTCACGGGCAGGTGTTTCCGTTCCTCTTCATCACCATTGCCTGCGGAGCCATCTCGGGCTTCCACTCGCTGATCGCCTCGGGCACCACGCCGAAGATGCTGGACAAGGAGACGGACGCGCGCTTCATCGGCTACGGCGCAATGGCCGCCGAGGCGCTTGTCGCTGTCATGGCCTTGATCGCGGCCTGTTCGCTCTATCCGGGCGACTACTACGCCATCAACGTTCCGCCTGCCGTATTCGCCAATCTCGGATTGCATACGGTCGACCTGGACACGCTTTCGCGCGAGGTGGGCGAAAACCTGGCCGGGCGCACGGGCGGCGGCGTTTCGCTGGCTATCGGAATGGCGCACATCTTCCGCGGCCTGCCGCACATGGACAAGCTGGTGGGCTACTGGTACCACTACGCGGTGATGTTCGAGGCCCTCTTCATCCTGACCACGGTGGACGGCGGCACGCGCGCGGCGCGCTACATCCTGCAGGATCTGCTGGGCAAGGCCTACAAGCCGTTCACGAATTCCAAGTGGGTGCCGGGCATTCTGATTTCGACCACGCTGGTGGTGGGCTCGTGGGGCTACATGATCTACACGGGCTCCATCTCGACCATCTGGCCGCTGTTCGGCGCGGGCAACCAATTGCTGGCGACCATCGCGCTGGCCATCGGCACGGTCTTCCTGGTGAACAACGGCAAGGCGAAATACGCATGGACGACCGCGGTGCCGATGGTCTTTGTAGGCGTGACCACATTGACAGCCGCGGTTATGTCCATCACGAACATCTTCTGGCCGCTGGCGCAGAAGCCGGAGACCATGGTGCAGGGCTATATGGACGCGGTGCTGATGGCGCTGTTCATTGTGGGCGTGGTGCTGGTAGTGGGCGCGGCGGCACGGCGCTGCTGGAAGACGCTGCACGGCGAGCCCGTGCCGCCCGAGTCCTTCGCCGCCGGCGAGCCGGAGTGCATGAAGCAGCGCGTCGGCTGCTGCTAGCTAGCGCCAGCCCTCATTTTTCGCTGGACCGATCCATCCCCAGCAATGCACTCCCGTGCCCCATCCTTTCCGCGCACTTTGCGGAAAGGATGGGGCACGGACATCGTTGCTCTTGCCTCAGTTCCTATCCGAGCCAAGGGTCGCGCCGGTCTGATATATTTCCTCGACGCCGGTTTTCACCGCTGACTGTAGCGCTAACTATGCGGGCACGCCGGCGGCTCATCCAGCAGGAAAGAGCGAGGAGATTGTCATGGATTGGACGGAGAGTTCTAGACGGTTGTTTTTGAAGCAGTTTGGAGCGGCGGGCGCACTGGCGCTGACCGCTGCCAATGCCACAAGCCTTGGAGCAGAGCAGAGCACGCCGGCGGCTCCCCTGTCGCCCACCCTGGCCAAGCAGGCGGCCACCCGCGCCGAGCGCATGAAGTGGTGGCACGAGGCCAAGTTTGGCATGTTCATCCACTGGGGCCTGTACAGTGTAATCGGCCAGCACGAGTGGGCGATGGAGTTTGAGGGCATCCCGATTGCCCAGTACGAGAAGGTGGCCAAACACTTCCACCCCAAGCCCAATGCGGCCCGCGACTGGGCGCGGCTGGCCAAGAAGGTCGGCATGAAGTACATGGTGATGACCACCAAGCACCACGAAGGCTTTTGCCACTGGGACTCGAAGCTGACCGACTACAACGCCGTGAAGCAGGGGCCGGGCCGCGACTTGGTGCGCGAGTACGTGGACGCGGCGCGCGCCGAGGGCCTGCGCGTGGGCTTCTACTACTCGCTGATGGACTGGCACCACCCCGACGGCGCAAAGTGCAAGACGGACGAGGCGGCGCGCAAGCGGTTCGTGGAGTACACCCATGGGCTGATTCGCGAGCTGCTGACCAACTACGGCAAGATCGACGTGCTCTGGTACGACGTTTCGTGGCCGCTGGACCGGGCCGGCTGGGAGAGCGACCGCATGAACGAGATGGTCTTCGCGCTGCAGCCGGAGATCATTGTGAACAATCGCAACGGTATGGATGGCGACTTCTCCACGCCGGAGCAGAAGATTGAAGCAGCGGCCGAGGGACGCGCCTGGGAAAGCTGCATGACCTTGAACGACAGTTGGGGCTTCAACCGCTACGACGACGGATGGAAGAGCCCCAAGGTGGTCGTAAACAATCTGGTCACCTGCGCGCAGGGCGGGGGCAACTACCTGCTGAACATTGGACCGATGCCGGACGGCTCCGTTCCACCGCAGACGGTGGAAATTCTGGAAAACGTGGGCAAGTGGATGGAGACGAACGGCAAGGCGATCTATGAGGCCGAGCGCGGGCACACGGACTGGAATGCCGGAGCGAACTACACGCACAAGGGAAATACGCTCTACATCCACCAGCACTACTGGCCGGGCCATACGCCGGCGGCCGAGTGGCTGGAGTTCTACCAGCCGGAAACGGTGATTGCGATCGGCGGGCTGAAGGCCAAGGTGCTTTCCGCAAAGATCCTGAAGACGGGCCAGAAGGTGAACTTTACCCAGGACGAGCTGAGAGTCCGGTTTACCGGGCTACCGGTGGAAGCGCCCGATCAGCCTGCCACTGTAATCGAGGTGGAGTGCGACACCGTGCCGGTGATTGAGCACCATCCCCTCCGGTCGCTTTGGCCGCGCCTGAAGGTGGATAGCAGCGCATAGCAACCAGCGAAAAATTCAGGAGACAAGGGCGCGGCTTCGGCTGCGCCCTTGTTGCTTTCTTCCAGGAGAAAGGGTGCGCCTGCCCGGTCGGTTTCCCAGGGCTAGAGCAAAACCGGAGTCAGCGTGCCCTTGCCGAGGGCCTGCAAGGAGGCTTTTTCTTGGGGAAAGAGCCACTTGGGAGCATTCCCGCGGGGTATAGCTACTGTGATTTTGCTTGAACGCATCAATCGAATCAAACGGCAAGGAACGATGCTTTGACAGGGCACGGATACATCCGTGCCCTGTCAGAACTTGCGATGGCGCGTTTGCCCTGGGACGCCGGGCGTCCGCACCGCGGCCGCAAACTGCAGCGCTATATACTAGTTCGGTGACGGAGCATCTGCAGCAAATGGACTGGAGTGGATTCCTAGCGCGGATGCCGTTGCTCCCACCTTCAGCGGCCGCCCTGGATGCGCTTTCCGGCGGGCCCGTGCTCGTCACCGGAGCAGGCGGCTCCATCGGCGCAGCGCTTTCCCTGCGGCTGGCGCGCCTAGGCCTGCCTCGGCTGGTTCTGCTTGACGCCTGCGAAAACAACCTCTACCGCCTGCAGCAGGCTTTGGCTCATCAACATAGCCAGAGCGCCCCTGAGCTTGTGCTGGCTCTCGGCGACTGCGCCGACCGCGCTACGCTGGATCGTCTCTTTTCCCGGTACGCTCCGCATCTGGTGTTTCACACTGCGGCCTACAAGCACGTTCCCTTGCTGGAACAGCAGCCCTTTGCGGCAATAACGAACAATATCTTTGCAACGGAGACGGTGGCATCCGCTGCCGCCCGCCACGATGCGCGTGTTGTATTCCTCTCCACCGATAAGGCCGTGCGGCCTTGCTCGGTGATGGGGGCAACCAAAAGGGTTTCCGAAGAGGTTGTGCTGCGCAGGGGAGGAACGGCGCTGCGCCTGGGCAACGTGCTGGACTCCAGTGGCAGCGTGACAGAGGTCTTCGCCCGGCAGATTGCACAAGGCGGACCGCTCACCGTCACCCATCCCGCGGTGCGGCGCTTCTTCCTCACGGTCGAGGAAGCCGTGAACCTGCTGCTTGCCGCAGCCCATGTTGAGCCTGCTGCATTGCTGGCGCCAGCCTTGGCCACCGACCACGGCATTGCGGCACTGGCCGCATTTATGGCGCGCGCCACCGCGCCGCACAGTGAAATTGCCGTGCGCTTCACCGGGCTGCGCCCCGGCGATAAACTCGCCGAGCAGATGTGGGACGATGGCAACCGCGTTCAGCAAGCCGGCGCGGGACTTATCGCGGTCCATCCCGTTCGTCCCGCCGCCGATCGATTTGACGCAGGCCTTGCCGCGCTGCATGAGGCGGTGCGCACTCGCGACTTGGGGGCGGCGTTGGCGCAACTGCAATGGCTCGTCCCCGGTTTCAATCCCGGTTCGGTTGCGATGGAGTTGGCGCAGGAAGACACCTTGCAGGTGAACGCATGAGCACAACGAGCTTGTCTGGCGAGCGGCGGCGCATCGGCGTGGTCACCACTTCGCGGGCCGACTACAGCCATCTCTACTGGCCGCTGCGCGAGCTTGCCAGCCATCCGGCAATCGAGCTGGGAGTTTTCGCGCTGGGTCCCCATCTTTCGCCGCAATTCGGCAGCACGGTCGAAGAGATCGAGCGCGACGGATTCCCTTTGCGCGCGCGCATCGAGTGCCTGCTGAGTTCCGACTCCGATACGGGAATGGCCAAGACCATCGGCATTGGAATCCTCGGCCTCGCCGATGCGCTGGCTCAGTGGCGTCCGGACCTGCTCCTGTTGATTGCAGACCGCTACGAGATGCTGGCGCCTGCCGCGGTCGCCGTGGCCATGCGCATTCCGATGGCGCACATCGAGGGCGGTGAAGTGAGCCAGGGCGCCATCGACGACCAGGTGCGCAACGCCCTGACCAAGCTCGCGCACATTCACTTCACGTCAACCGAGACGGCGCGGCGGCGCGTGATTGCCATGGGCGAGGAGCCGTGGCGCGTGCATCGCGCCGGCGCGCCTTCGCTGGATCACCTGCGCCGGTCGCAACTGCTGGATCGCGCTGCTGTCGAGGCCCGGCTCGGCGTTGCGCTCACCCGGCCCACTCTGGTTGCCGCGTGGCACCCGGTCACAATCCTCCGGGACACGAACAGCGAAGCCGACGCCTTCCTCAGCGCGATCGAACAGACGCGCGGGCAAGCGATCTTCGTATACCCAAACTCCGACGCGGGCGGACTGGCGCTGATTGAGCGAACTCGCCGGCTTGCGGCGTCCCGTGCGCAGACTCATGTCTTCGTAAATCTGGATGCGTTGACCTACTGGAGCCTGCTTGCGCACGCGGATGTGCTGGTTGGCAACTCATCCAGCGGCATCATGGAAGCCGCATCGCTCGGCGTGCCCGTGGTGAACGTGGGCATGCGCCAGCAGGGCCGCGAGCGGGCGCGCAACACCATCGACGCACCCGCCGATTCCGCGGCGATTTGCGATGCCCTTGCGCGCGCGCTGGCTCCCGCATTCCGGGCAAGCCTGGCCGGTATGCGGAATCCCTACGGCGATGGAACAGCCTCCGAGACCATCGCGCGCGTGCTGGCCTCTGCGCCGCTGGACAGGCTGCTGCTAAAGGCCCCCGTACCCGTCGAGCAACCGGCCGGTGAGGCCTGATGAACGCACGGATTCCGCTCTCGGCTCCCGATATCGGCGAAGATGAAATCGCGGCAGTGACGCGGGTCTTGCGCACTTCGCAACTGAGCCTTGGGCCGGAACTCGAGGCCTTTGAGGCGGAGCTTGCTGCTTACCATGGAGTGGCCCATGCCGTCGCGGTCAGTTCCGGAACGGCGGGGCTGCATCTGGCGCTGGAGACGCTGGGAGTGGGCGCGGGCGACGAGGTGATTCTTCCTTCGTTCACGTTTGTCGCTGTTGCGAACACGATTGCCGAGGCGCGCGCCACTCCGGTCTTCGCGGAGATCGATCCGGTCACGCTGAATCTCGATCCGGCCAGCGTGGAGCAGGCCATCACGGCACGCACGCGGGCCATCGTGGCCGTGCATACCTTCGGCATTCCCGCCGAAATGGATGCTCTGCAGCGGATTGCCGGCGGCCATGGCATCGCGCTGATCGAGGACGCCTGCGAGGCCATTGGCGCACTCTACAACGGACAGCGGGTGGGCAGCCTCGGCCATTTGGGCGTGCTGGGTTTCTACCCCAACAAGCAGATGACCACCGGCGAAGGCGGCGCGGTGCTGGCCCGCGATCCTGCGCACGCGGCGCGCTTGCGGCGGCTGCGAAATCAGGGTCGCGCGCCCGGGTCCGATTGGCTCGATCATGCGGAGCCGGGCTACAACTACCGGCTCTCAGAGTTGGCCTGCGCCCTGGGCCGCGCGCAGCTTGCGCGGATTGGCGCGTTGCTGACGCTGCGCAAGGCCGCCGCCGAGCGTTACGATGCGCTGCTTGCCGGAATCGACGGACTGGAGAGGCCGCCGCTTGCCCTGCCGCGCCGTGAGATCAGTTGGTTCGTCTATGCGGTTCGTCTGCCGGAAGGCGTGGACCGCGACAACGTGCAGGCCGCGCTTGCCCGCGAGGGAATCGCCACGGGGCGCTACTTTCCGCCGATTCATCTGCAACCGGCGTGGCATGGGCGCACCGCTTCGATGGATTTGCGGGCTACCGAGCGGATTGCCCGGCGCATGTTGGCGCTGCCGTTCTTCAACCGCATCACTGCGCCGGAGCAGGAGCGCGTTGCCGAAGCGCTGCGCCGGACGATCCGGTCCAGCGCGCGCTGAAGGATTGAAGCGAGGATACTCTACTCGCCCGCGAGTTTGTAGGGAATGGTGAAGCGGCCAATCTGAATCATCGATTTCTCTTCGGGCGGCCAGATATGGAGGCTGTCGAGCCGTGTGCTATCCGCGATGCGGTGCGCTACCGCGGCGCCCGCGAGCTTTCCGTTCGACGCAAAGTTGAAATGAACGGCGAGCGTGTCGCGCGTCTCTCCGCGCGTCCATCCGAAGGCGTACTGGCCCGGGCGCAGAACGAAGCCGCCGATGCGCAGCGGCGATTGCACCACCAGGTAGTGCGAATACTTGCCGTCGGCGGAGTAGCCCGCGGTCAACAGCACCACGCCGGCAATCATGCGCCCATGTTCGTCCACGATGCCCGATGCCGTGCGCATCTCGGTTTCGATATGCTCGTTCTCCACCGCCGCGCGCGCGGGCAGCGCCGCGATCAGCTCGCTCTGCGAGGCCTGACGCCACACGGACTTCTGCGCCGGCGCGCACAATGCCGCGGCGATGCAGGCCGCCGCGCACAACAGGATTCTCTTGCCCCTGCGCAGGTTCATCGTCTTTCCCTCTTCAGCGATTCCAGCGGCACAATGCCGCGCTGAATGGCCGCCGTGGCGGCTTGTGTCCGGTCGCTAACCCCGAGTTTGCCGAGCAGGTTGTTGATATGGGTTTTCACGGTCGCCTCGGAGACTTTCAGCAGAGCGGCAATCTCCTTGTTGCTTTGCCCGCGCACAATCTGTTCCAGAACGTCGAACTCGCGCGGCGTCAGGTCTTCCGCGCCCATCCGCTCGGCAAGCCGCTCGGCAATCGCCGGAGGGATGTGGGACTTGCCCGCATGGACCATGCGGATGATGCCGACCAGTTCTTCCTTGCTCATGCCCTTCAGCACGTAGGCCCGCGCGCCTGCCTTCAACGCGCGGTAGATGTCCTCGTCGCCGTCGTAGGTGGTCAGCACGATAAAGCGGGCCTGCGAGAACTCCGCACGGAGCCGTTCAATGGCTTCCACGCCGCCCAGGCGCGGCATCCGCAGGTCCATCAGCGTGATGTGAGGCTGGTGCTTGCGGAACTGCTCGATGGCCTCCAGGCCGTCTGCCGCTTCCGCCACCACCTCCATGCCCTCCACCACGTTCAGCAGCGCCACCAGTCCCTGGCGGACCATGTTGTGGTCTTCCGCCACCAGCACACGAATCGTCTCGGACATCACTGCGCCTCTCCCGCCGGCTCTGCCACCGCTTCCCGCACGGGCACGCGCAGGCAAACCGATGTTCCCTGGCCCGGCTTGCTGGAGAGTTGGAGAGAGCCGCCCATGCAACGGGCCCGCTCCTCCATTCCCTTCATCCCATAGCCGCCAGCGCGCGGCTCCGCGCCGCCGCAACCATTGTCGCTCACTTCCACCTCGACCGCATCCTGCCGGTATTCGAGCCGGACCGTCATTTCACTGGCAGCGGCATGTTTCCCGACGTTGTGGATTGCCTCCTGCGCCACGCGCAGAATCTCCTGCTCCATCTCGGCGGTCAGCGGCCGGTAAGCGCCGTGCATCTTGAAGCTTGCCGCCAGGCTGCCGTCCGCTGCCGCTTGCGCGATGCGGCGCAGGCGAATCGGCAAGGTGGCGTCCTCCGCATCCTGCGTGCGCAGAGCCCAGATGGACTGGCGGGCATCCGCCAGCCCTTCGCGCACATAGCCGCGCAGTCTGTCCAGTTGCGCAGTCGCCGCCTGAACTTTGTGCTGCTGCAGAAACTCGGCCATCAGCTCCAACTGGATGGAGACGCTGGCGTAGCCTTGGGCGAGGGTGTCGTGGATCTCGCGCGCAATGCGGCTGCGTTCTCCCAGCACCGCGTGAAACTCCCGCTGCGCCTGCCGCATCTGCAACCGGAGAAGAAGGACGACCGCGCCGGCGGCCAGCACCAGCAGCAGCGCATAGAACCACAGGGTTTGATAGAAATGGGGCCGCAGCTCAAAGGGCAGCGCCGCTCCCTGGCCGCTCCACTCTCCGTCGTTGTTGGAGGCCTGCACGCGAAAGACGTAGCGGCCTGGGGGAATGTTGGTGTAATACGCAGATCGGCGCGCGCCGGCATTGGTCCAGTCGCGGTCAAAGCCTTCGAGCCGGTATCTGTAGCGCACCTTGAGCGGCGAGGCAAAGCTCAGGCCCGCATAGTCGAACTCGAAGTGCACATGACCGGCGCGAATGCGCAAAGCCGCGCCGGATGGCAACAGCGCCTGGCTGGCATCGTCCACCAGAAACCTCTCCAGCGCTACCTTGGGCGGGTCCAGGTTGAGGGGAAAGTGGGCCGGGTCCGCGAAGACCAAGCCCTTCGGAGTGGCAAACCACAGCAAACCGTCGCGGGAGCGCCACGCGGAAGGATGGCTGTTGATGGCGGTCTCGCGGCTGCGGAGTCCGTCGGCCGTGCCAAGGCGGATACAGCGCGGGGGAGCGGCGCCGCCGGCCGGCCGGTCGCAGCGCTCGATTCCGTCCGCGGTCGCAATCCAGGCCCGCCCCGCGGCATCGGCGAGAATGGCATGGACAGCGGTGGATGCGGACGTTGGCGGAGCGGCGTGGAACTGCTTTCCGTCCCAACTAGCCCACCCGTTATTCTGCGTCCCCACCAGCAGCGTGCCTCCGGGAAGCGAGGCAAGCGCGGTGATCACGTTGCCCGGGAGGCCATCGCGCGTGGTGAAGGTATGGAATGCCCCATTCTGGAAGCGGGTAAGGCCGGCAAAGGTCGCCACCCAGAGCGCTCCGCCGGGGTCGCGCACCATGGCGCCGACCAGGTCGCTGCCCAGGCCGTCGGCATGGGTATAGGTCTTCATCGCCGCATCCAGCGGGCTGCCATGCGCGCTGGCGCTCACGGCCCAGTGCGTCAGTCCGCGCCGCGTGGCAACCCACAGGGAGCCATCGGTATCGATCAGCAATGAGCGGATAAAATCATCCGGCAAACCGTCCGCCGAGGTGAAGGTGTCCACGCGGCCCGCGCGAATCCGGTTCAGGCCATCCGGCGTCCCCACCCACAGATCGCCATTTGGCGCGGCGGCCAGCGAGAGAATCACGTTGCTGGCGAGTCCCTGGGCAACCGTGAAGGTGCGCCGGGTGCGCCATTCCTGCGTTGCGGAGATACGGCGGAGCGATCCGGCGCTGGAATGGCGCGCGGCTTCTGTGTTTGCAGGCCGGATCGAGAGCGCGTTCAGTCCCGCGCCGTCGGTTCCTGCCCAGAGCACGCCGGCGTTGTCTTCCACCACGGTGGTAATGCGGTTCGACGAGAGGCCCGCCTGCTCGTCGAGAGTGTGAAACCGCCGATCACGCAGGATGTGCAGTCCATCGGTTTCCGTTCCCGCCCAAAGATCTCCTTCTGCGTCTTCCATGAGGGCTAGGATGGAAGCAGTTGCCAGCGATTCGGTGACCGGGAAGCGCTCAACCTTGCCCTGCCGCCAGCGGACGAGTCCCGCGTTTGTGCCGACCCATAGCGTCCCCTCGCGGTCGGCAAGGATCGCCTGAATGCGGCTGCCCGGCAGTTCGCGGCCCACGGTTAGCCGCGCCTCCTGGCTGCCGGTTTTACCGCGCGGCTCCAGGGCAAGGAACCTTTGCGCGCCTACGACATGAACGCCGTCGGGCAACTGCGCCTCGAAGACCGCAGCGTCCGAGGGCTCCTGTGGCGAGGGAAGCTGAAGACGCGGAAACACGGCCAGGTTTTCGACGGCGGCAAAGCGATTGCCCGTTTGTACGGCGGCTCCCAGCCCTGTCCAGAGGGCAATGCGGCCGTCGGCAAGCAGCCGGATCGCCAGAATCGCGGCGTCGGGCACTCCGTCTCTGGTTGTGAAGACGGTGGCAACGCCCTCCTTCCAGCGAACCAGACCGGCGCTGCTCCCGATCCAGAGCGCGCCGTCACCGGCGGCCAGAAGGCAGCGCACATCGCTCCCCTGCAGAGCAGGAGTGAAGCTCGCATCGAAGTCCTGAAAGGAGATGCCGTCAAAGCGCACCAGGCCGGACTCGACGCCCAGCCACAAGAAGCCGTCCCTGGTCTGCGCCAGCGCCTGCACGGTGTTCTGCGGCAGGCCGTTTTCCGTGGTCCACGATTGATGCGCCAGGTTTGCCAGCGGCGTCGCCGGATCGAGAGCGCGGGCAGCCGTGGCGCCGCTGAATGCCGCCGCAGCGGCCAGCAGCAAAGCGCCAACCAGCCGCCGTTCCAGTGGATTCCACGCAGCGGCAACCGGTTTGACCGCACGCGGCCCACGCCGGCAGGGAACACTGTTTCGAGCCGAACCGATGGGCTTCATGGGATCAACTGTGCGCGGCCTGTTCATCCAGCCATTGCCTGAGCCAGCCATCCGGCAATTTCCTCCGGCGGCACCGGTTTGTCGGCAGGCCAGCGGGGGGCCAGCTCCTTGGGAGCTATCAGGTAGACCGCGTTGTGGTGTTCGGCGATGCAAAGCCCGATCGTCTGCTCCTTCTCCGGATAGCGCTGCGCGGCAAGCCAGATGTAGCGCGCCAGTTCCAGCGCATCGATCGCGCTTCCCTGCGGGTCTTCCACTTCGGGCAGGGTATTGATCTTCTGTTGATTCTCGAAGATGGCAATCCCCGTAAAGAGCTTTGGCTTGGCCCTCATGCCCAGGCGCGCCACCAGCGCCCGCGGGCGCGCGCGCCGCAAGGCCTCCGACGATGCCCATTCCACGAAGGCGCTGGGGTAGATCAGTGCGCCGTTGCCGCTCAAGAAGAGGTCCACCAGAAAGTTGCGCAGCCGCGGCTGCGCCTTCAGCTCGTCCGGGCTCCAGCGCTCCCAGTTTTGATGCCGCACTCCCTCCAGCGTCTTGTCGCTGACGGCCAGGTCCTTCGGCATCTTGTTGACCTCTTCGAGGAAGCGGTCGCGGAAGGGCAGCAGCCGCTTGTAGTGCAACTGTTCGGCCGCGGCGGCATCCAGCCGCGGCAACTCGTCGCCGGCGTCGATCAGCCACAGGTCTGCGCCCCCGGCAGGCGCGTGCGCCGCCAGCCCGGGCATTCCCGGCTGCCCTTGAACGATGCGCGCATCGAGTCCGGCGGCGTTGCCCGCCACACGGTAAGCGCAGCCGCGCGCATCCCACGGCTTCCACTTTTCCGGCGGCTCAACCGGCAGGTTTTGCGGCAGCACCGTCAACACCAGCCGCGGCAATCGCGGGCTCTGGGGAGAAGCCTTTTCCGCCGCCGCCTCCACCGCCTGAAAGACGCTCTGCACCTTCTCGCGCCACTCCACATAGTGTTCCGAGCGGGCCAGGTGAGAGGCGTTCTCCATCGTGTCCTGCTGCTCTGAGAAATTCCATCCCGCAACGCCCATGCGCTGCTCCAGTTGCACCAGCGAAGCGGTCAGGCTTTGCCACTCCGCGGGCGAATAGCTCTCGATGCCACGCAGAAAACCCAGCAGTCTGCGGCGCTCGTACGGGAACAGCGACTCCCAGCCTTGCAGTTGCTGGTTGAGTCCGGGACGCATGGTGACCGGCAGCCGCTCCACCAGGCTATGTGACGGCTCGGGAGGGTGCGGCGCTTGCGCGGCCGCCGCCAGATCGGCATATGCACCAAATCGCTTCATGACAAGAACCCCGGAAGCGGACGCGCGGCCTGTGCCGGTCCGCCAATTCCGAACAGATGGGCGAGTGTGGGGCAAATCTGAATCTGCTCCACCGGATCGGCAATCACCTGCGGCTGGCGAATGCCATCGCCCAGACAAAGCATCCAGGTGGAGCGCGTCGACTCGCTGTTCTGCCGGTGGTTGAAGAATCCGTTCGTGGTAGAGCCGTCCATGTCGCGGCCAAACTCCGGCAGCACCAGAAGGGTGGTTTTGCCGCGATAGGCAGGCAGCGACTCGACCAGCGCCCACAACTCGCCGACCAGCCTGTCCACCGTGCGAATGCCGCCCAGATGCAGCGAATACGAGCCGAAGTGCGCCACTTCCATGTCAGAGAACGTAATGGTAAGGAACGCCGGCGCAAAGCGGCGCATCACCTCCGCGCTCACCAGATAGGTAAACTCATCGCCGGTGACCGGAGCCGAGGTGCGCACCAGCTCGTCGATGGCCTTCTGAATTGCGCCGAGGGTGATCGGATCGAGCGCGGCAACTTCCCCTACCGACCAACCCAGTCCGTCGAAGTTGTCCTGGTTCAGCATCGCTTCGATCTCGGGTTGCACGCTGCTGCGGTCGGCGCTGTGGACGGCTCGTCCCTCCGCAGCGGCGTGCACCACGGCATTGATCAGCAACTGCTTGGGGAAGACGACGTTGGCGCCGTACTCGGGACCGTAGGCGCGCACCGTGCTGGAGCCAATGCGGTTGGTCATTGCCTTGTTGCTGGAGATGAACCACGCCTGATTGCGCGCCATGCGCGTCTGCTTGCGCAACAGCTCAAAGAAGGTTGGCTCGGTGGGCGAGTTCAGGCCCCAATCGTCCAGCCGCTGCCAGGTACCGGTAAGGATGCTGGAGAGCGTATTGAAATGCGATGTGGCGCCGTTGTTGTGCATGGAAGCAAAGAATAGCGCGCGGCCAAACATCTCTCCGCTCATCGTGGGAATATTGCGCAGCCCTTCGCGGGCGAAGGTGTCTTCGCGGCGCATGCCGCCGCAGGCCACCACGACCACCTTGCGCTGCGCGGCCTGCGAAGCCGTGCTCTGCTGCGCAAGGCCTCGCGCGGCTGCCCACTGCTCCACCAGCAGCGCGGCTGCAATCTTCAGCACATCTCTGCGCGATGTCTCCATACCTGCGCCTTCCTACTCCGGGAGTTGAACGTGAAAGATGGTGATCTGACGCAGGCGCTTGTCCAACTCGTCTGCCTGCTCGTGGGAGAGTTTCTTCTGCAATTCCATCTCGGCCTGGCCCTCCTGCTTGCGGCCCGTGCGCCAGTAGGCCAGCGCCAGGCGGTAATGCGCCTGCGCATAGTCCGGTTTGGCTTTGATGGCGGCTTCCAGCGGGGGAATGCTGCCGGCCCAGTCGGCGCTCGTCTGTTTCAGCAGGCCGATGCGGAACTGCGCCTCTGCCAGCCTCGGATCGGCCTTGGCGGCCTTTTCCAGCAGCGTGCGCGCAAGTTGCTTCTGCTCGTCGGTCGCTTCGCCGCCCAGCAGGGAGATGGCCGCATTGGTGGCGGCCTTCGCATCGCCGGGATGCGCCAGGGCATAGGCGATCAGCACATCGCAGCCGGGCTTTTCATCCTGCAGCAGCGCCGTGCAGGCGATGCCCAGCAGGTCCGCGTAGGCCGCATTCCCGGGTTCCGCTTTCAGCAGGCCCGCAAAGACAGGAGCCGCCTGCGCGTACTGGGCATTGCCAAAATATGCGGCGCCCAGTCCCAGCCGCAGACGCACGCTTTGCGGGTACTTTGCCACTGCCGCATCGAAGGCGCGCACCGCGGCCTCGAAGGTCCAGTGGTGCAGGAACTCCGCGGAGGCCTGCCAAACATTCTCTTCGGTCGGGTCCAGGTAGGAGGCGCGCAGCCGGGCATCGAGCGCCTGCTTGAAGTTGCCGGCCTTCTCTTCGATCTCACCCAGCAGAGCCTGGGCCGCCGCCGAGTCGGCCGCGCCGTTCAACGACAGGACAGCCGCCCGCGCCCGATCGATGTGCCCGGCATCGCACAGCGCCCGCGCTTGCGCGAGGGTCAGATCCCGATCTCCCGGGGCCAGTTCGAGAGCCGCGGTAAAGGCCTGCGCGGCGCGCTCCGGTTGGTGCGCCTCCAGCAGCAACTCACCCAGCTTCTGCTGGAGAGCGGCGCTCTTCGGATTCAGTTGCACGGCCCGCGCCAGTTCCTTCAGAGCCTTGGAGTCGCGGCTCAGGTGCGACAACACCGCGCCAAGGTTGGCATGGGCCACATCGGAGCCGGGACGTTCCTTTGCGGCAGCGGACAGCAGCGGCAGCGCATCGGAAAATTTCTCTTGCCCTGCATAGAGCAGCCCCAGCGACTCATCGACCTCAAAGATGCCGGGATGCTTTTTGTGCAGGTTGGTCAGGATGGCTTCCGCGCGCGCCAGATTGCCCGCGTCCTCGGCGGCCATGGCGGCCTGAAAATCCGCCTGGAGCGAAGCCGGACTTGCCTGCGGGGATGTCTGCCCTTCCGCGCCCCATGCAGCGAGGGCAATCAGTGCTGGAGCACACAACGGCAGCAGAAATTCGACCTTCACCCAAGAACCTCCACCACATGGTACTGCAAGGATGCCGCAACTGGCAGGGCGAAGCACGATGCTGCCGCCAAGAAGAGAGGAGATCCGCCGGTGCGGCGGATCTCCTCGGTTTTACAGCGATTGCTCGTTGTTACACCCCGCAGTGGTTAGAAAGCGTAGTGCAGCGAGAGCTGGAAGAAGCGCGAGTCCGGAGCATATTTCTGCAGCGAACGCGTGCTGGTGATGCGGCCGCCGTTCCCGTCGATGTTGGAATCGTTCGGGTTGCCCAGCGCCGGGCTGTTGAACAGGTTGAAGACATCGGTGCGGAAGTCCAGCTTTTGCTCGCGATAGACTCTGAAGCTCTTGAAGATCGAGGCATTCACGCGCTCGTAGCCGGGTCCGGCGATCTGGTTGCGGCGTCCGCCGATGTATCCAAGGATGGCCGGGTTGTTGTAGCCGGTGATGTACGTGCCCTTGGCCAGCGGATGGTCGGCGCCTGTGGCCGCGTTCCAGGGGTTCTGGAAGGCGCAGGGGTTGAACCAGTGCTGAGCGTTCTTGACCGACGTCGGGCAGCTGATGCTGGAGTTGTTGGTAGGAGCGGATCCGCCGCCCTTGTACGGATCGGAGATCTGCACGGCGCGCGAGCCGATGTTATCCGGCGTGGTGATGCTGTTGGGGTAAACGGTGAAGAAGTTGCCGCTTTGGGCGGTGAACATGGCGTTGACCGACCAGCCGCCGAGCACTGTGTCGAGAACCGCGTTGTTGTTCAGGAACTCGCGGCCCTTGCCGACGGGGACTTCGTAGAGCGTGTTAAACGTCAGGCGTTGACGGGTATCCCAGGGCGACTGCGAACGGTCGAACTTGAGGGGTACCAGGTTGAAGTTGGGCGAGCCCGTATCGCCCGAGGAGCCGAGCGGTGTGTTGACGTCGTCGATGGAGTGCGCCCAAGTGTACGTTGCGAGCAGGTTATAGCCGTGCGACATGCGCTTTTCCAGCTTGGTCTGCAGCGCGTTGTAGTTGCTGGAGCCCTGGTTGACGACGTTGGCGCTGCCGCCGGCATCCGGGAAGGGCCGGTTGATCTGCGCGCCCTGGTTCTTCGCAGTGATCGCCAGCGGCGAGTTGGCGTCCACGTTGGTCAGGATGTGGCGTCCGGTGTTGCCCACATAGCTGGCCGTGACCACCATGTCGTTGCTGAGGCTGCGCTCGGCGGACAGGTTCCATCCCTCGGTGTAGGGCGTCTTGGGATTCGATTCTGCGCCGCGCATCGTCAGGCCGGTGGTGTTCGAAGCAAAGCCGGAGGCGATGATCGAAGCAAAACCGGTGTTCATCGAGATGCCGTCGGTGTTGCAGGAGGTGCTGCCGCAAGCCGCCGGGTTGAAGGTGCCGGTGAACTGGAAGGGATAGTTCTCGCCGAGGTTCGGCCAGTAACCCACGCTCTCCAGGCCGCCGTAGAAGATGCCGAAGCCGGCACGAACGGTGGTCTTCTGATCCAAGGCGTACGATGCGCCCAGACGAGGAGCAAAGTTGGACTTCTGCGCCGTCAGCAGGTGCGGATCGGAGGTTTGCACCGGCGTGATGCCGTCTCTGGCAAGAACGGTGCTGTAGTTCGGGTTATAGCTGGAGCTGTTCATGATCGTCTGTGCATAGCTCCAGGTCTCGGCGGGGATGAGGTAGTTGGCCTTGCCGCTGCCAACGCCGGTGGTCGAGTTGAAGGCGAAGGTGCTGGGCATGGGCGAGAACGATGCCTGATAGCCGCCTACGTCCTGATAGGGCTGGAAGTACTCCCAGCGAAGACCGGCGTTCACGGTCAGCTTCTGGCTGACGCGCCAGTCGTCCTGGAAATAGAAGGCGTCGTTGGAGCGCTGGTCGCCATTGGTGACTTCGTTGGAGAGGGCAGCGTCGTGCTGCTGGTCGATCAGGAAGTCCGAGACGCCCCAGCCGGTGTTGCTGACGCCGGAGCCGGCGACAACGTTGGAAGTGAGGGCGCCGGTGTAGTTGTAGGTGCCGCGGGAGTCCTGCGGCTGCAGGGTCGAGAAGCGGATATTGATGAAGGAGAGGCCGGCCTTCAGCGTGTGGTTGCCGGCAATCTTCGTCACGTTGTCGATGATCTGGTAGACGTTCTCGTGCTCGTCGGTGGTGGACCAGGTCGGCGAGCCGAAACCGGCGATGCCACTTACGCCAAACGACGGCAGACCGCCGTTGAGAGGCGCCGTGGGAATGCCGCCGAGTCCTTGCGTGGCCGCGAAGCCCAGCGTGCCGGCGTTGACGTGCTGGAAGCCGGTATGGAGGTAGTTGAAGCCGAAGCGGGCTTCGTTGGTAAAGGTGTTGGTGAACAGGTGGGTTTCCGACGCCATGAAGTTGGCCGCGTAGTCCTTCTGCTTGCCGGTGTCGCCAAAGCCGCCGCCGTCGAGGACAGGGCCCAGCGGAGGCGTATAGAAGCCAACTTCGTTGGAGTAGCTATAGCGGGAATACGCTGTGTCCTTGGGGCCGATGGTGTAGTCCAGGCGGGTATCCCACTGGAAGGTATTGTCCTTGATGGGGCGCTGGACAACGTAGTTGTTATACGTATTGCTGCCGTTGGTGTTGGGCAGCGGGAACTGGTTCAGCAATGCCTTGGCCACGGTGTTCAGTACCGGCGCAGAGAAGCTGCTGCTGGTAAAGGTGCAGGAGGTGCTGGTGACCATGCAGTTGTTGGCGTAGGCGGCCGAGGGGCTGCCGGCAGCCTGATGATAGATCGGGTGGGCGTTGCCGTCGGAGGTGAGGGCTGGGTTCAGCAGTTCCGAGAAATCGCCGAGGCGCATCTTGGAGGTGGGAACCGTTGTCGTGGTGCTCTCGCCGAAGGTAATGCGTGTGGCGCGGAAGTCGCCAAAGAAGAAGAGCTTGTTCTTCCAGAGCGGGCCGCCCAGGGTGGCGCCGAACTGGTTCTGGTGATAGGCGGGCACCGGCTGCCGGCCGCTGGTGGTCCAGTCGTGCACGTCGAAGGCCGTATTGCGGACGCTCTCCGACAAGGTGCCGTGGAAGTCGTTGGAGCCGGACTTGATGCTGGCGATCACGGCCGCACCGGCGGAGTGACCGAACTCAGCCGAGTAGTTCGAGGTCTGGACCTTGAACTCGGCCAGGGCGTCCGGGGGCGGGTTCACGCTAAAGCTGGCGCCGTTATAGAAGTCCACGACGTTGGCGTTGTTGTCCACGCCGTCGAGGACGAAGTTGTTTTCCTCGGCGCGCTGGCCGTTAGCTTCAAAGTCGCCCTTGCCGGCGCCGCGAGCGCCATCGGCGACCGCCGTGCCTGCGGAGAGTTGCGCGATGTAGACCCAGTTGCCGCCGTTGAGCGGAATGCTGTTAATGGTCTTGGTGTCCATCGTCTGGCCGACCGAAACGTCCTCGGTCTGCATCAGCGGAGCTTCTGTGGTAACGGTGATGGTCTCTGCCGCCGCGCCGGGCTTCAGCGTGATGGTGACATTCAGATGCTGTTGGATGCTCAGATGCAGGTTGGTTTGCGTGGTTGTTTCGAAGCCGGCAGCGCTGGCTGTGATTTTGTAGCTGCCGATCTTGACCGGCGGAAAGGAAAATACGCCGGCGCCATCAGTCTTGGAGTTCTGTACCTGGCCAAGTTCGATGTTGGTGAGGGTTACCGCCGCGTTGCCGATGACAGCGCCGGACGGATCTTGCACCACTCCCGAGATGTTGCCTTGATCGGCCTGGCCGAGCAAACGGTGAGCGGACGTGAGCAGAACCAATACGGCTAGTACTGCTATTAACCACTGGCGTTTGAAAATCATGAAGTTGCCTCCGAGTTACAGGGTTTCCATGGGTTAATCTTCCGAGTCGAGTCTGGCACTCCTGCCGTCTTCCCTCCCGGAAAACCAATAGAGAGAAAATTGCTTGAGTGTATACGGTTACATCGAGTTCGACTCGATCCCGGAGAGCACAGTACGATGGATGAACAAGGGCTGTCAAGTATATTTTCTTAGATCAAGAATGGTAAGCGGTTACAATGGTCGTAATCCTTTAGTTTTCTCCTACTGTACCGGGAGGCTCGATGTCGGTTGGCATTCAGGAGATCGCGAAACTTGCAGGTGTTTCGACCGCTACCATCTCGCGCGTCATCAACGGCTCCGACCGGGTGAGCAAGGAAACTGCCGCGCGCGTACAAGCCATCATCCAGGAACTGAAGTTCGTCCCCGACAACCGCGCTATCCACCTAAGTCGTGGAAAAACACAGATTTACGGGATCATCATCCCGGACCTGAACAACCCCTTCTTCACGGAAACGGTCAAGGAATTCGAATCTCTGCTGTTTGAGAACGAGCAGGAATTGCTGGTCGCCAATACCGATTTCCATGGCACTCGTCTGCAGCGCTCGGTGCGCAGAATGTTGCTGCGCCGCGTGGATGGCGTGGCGCTGCTTACCTCCGAACTGGAGGCAGCCGCGCTGGAGTCGCTGGTGCAGAACCGGATTCCCGTTGTCACCACCGACCACTACAGAACTGCCTGTGGAATGAGCGATATAGTGGTTGATTTTGCCGACGGTACAGCCCAGTTGGTGGCTCACCTGAAGGAGCTTGGCCACACCCAGCTTGGCTTCATCGGTGGCACGGAAGGCCTGGTGACGTCGCATGTGCGCCGCTCCAGTTTCATGGATTCGGTGGTCAAAAATGGCCTTTCTTCCCGCACCGAATGGATCGGTTCCGCCAACTTCACCGTGGAGACCGGCTCGGCTGCCATGGCGCGGATTCTGGACCAAAAGGAGATCCCCACCGCCGTCGTGTGCGCCAACGATCTGACGGCTATCGGCGCCCTGCGGACGGCACGCGCCCGCGGGATGAATGTACCCGATGACATTTCTATTGCAGGATGCGACGACATCGCCATGGCCGACATCGTCTACCCCCCATTGACCACCCTGCGAATCTCGCGCAAAGAGTATGCGCGGCTGCTTTATAAGGCTCTGGTGGAAGCGGGCCAGGATCTTACCCGCCCCGGCCAGCAGTTCACCTTGCCGCTCACGCTGGTTACGCGCCTGTCCACGGGGCCTGTACCCCGTCAAGGAGCTGGAGCCCGGCGCAAGCAGGCAGCTACCAGAAAGTAACCGTAAGAAATGCGAATGCCGCTGCGAGCAGGGTCCCCCAGGCAGCCGTCAGCGGAGTCAACTGCAACTGCACTCCCTTGGGCACACGAACCCTGGACGCGGCGCGCGGCTGGGCCGTTTCGAGTCGGTGAAAGATCAATACCGCCAACAATGTAAGGGCAAAACAGTAGATCGCCCCATAGAAGTCCGCGGCCAATCGGCTGCCATAGTGCAGGACGCCGGTGTTGAGCAGAATCTGGTGAACCACCGCGGCCCCAAGCCCCGCGCCCAGACCTTTCAGCCCACCGCGATAGACGCGGGCCGGCAAAAAGGCCGCCAGAATCACCAGCGCGAACAGGGGAGCGTTGAAGATGGCCAGCACCATCTGGATATATTCCATCAAGCTCTGGAAGGTCAGCGTCAGGTAGGCCGCGCCGATGGAGCCGACCACGGCAGCCGCATTGCTGAATTGGCCGACGCGCAGATAATGAGCGTCGCTCTTGTGCGGATTGAGCCACGCCTGATAGATGCTCTGCACCCAGACCGACGTGAAGCCCTCGACATTGTTGGCGAAAGTGGACAACAGGCTGGCTGCAAGGCCCATTGACCCGAGCCCGACCCATGCGGGTGCGAAATAGTGGATCAGCAGCGCTGGAAGCGTCTGGCTCCAACCGATTCGGCCGCCGTAGTTCAGCACGAGGGGCGCGGTGACTCCCGGCAAAACAATCACAAACGCAAAGAAGATTTTGCTGGTGGCGACACTGAGCGGGACCAGGGCCACGCGATCGCGGCGGCGCACCGCCAGCGCCCGCTGCATCTGGATGAAATCCGTGCTCCAAAAGGCGAAGCTCAGCACCAGCGATAGTCCGACGAAGATGCCGAAACGGTCCAGCGGCGCATGTGGGTCAAGCAACGGAAGCGTCTTCCACGTATGCAGACGATCGGGCGGCAGAGCGGCCAGCCAGCGCGGCAATCCGCCAAAGCTGTGCAACATCAGCAGGAACAGCGGAACCACGGTGGCCAGCACGACGGAGAAGTGCAGCAGTTCGGTGTAAACGGTTGCACGGAAGCCGCCCATCCAGGTGTAGACGAGCACCAGCGGCGCGCAAAGCAATACTCCGGCCAAAAAGCTCCAACCGAGGTAGGCTGTCAGCACCTGGGCGACGGCGCACAGGCAGACGCCGGCCAGCAGCATCATCATGGCGGCCATGCAGAAGGCCGCCAGCGAGCGCGTGGGCCGCCCGTAGCAGTCTTCGATCAGGTCGGGCACTGACTGGTAGCCGCGCTTGGCGTACGCCGGCAACAGCCAGAAAGCCACGGCCAGCAGCGGAGGAATGGCGCCAATCCAGTAGAAATGGCAGGCCATCATGCCGTACTGCGCTCCGAGGGCCATCATGGCAACCACCTCGAGCGAGCCGCAATTGGCCGCGACGCATGCCGCAATGCTCACCCACAGCGGCAGAGCGGCGGTCGCGTTCAAATACTGATTGGAATTGCGTTTGGTGCGTCCGGCCAGGACGCCGACCGCCAAGAGCGCAACAAAGTAGAGCGCGGCGAAGAGCAGAAGGTATGGGTGTGAGGCCATTGTTGAGTGTTCGTAACCGATCGGCCGGAACGCGCCGGGGCAGTGTGAATTGTAGCCGACCTCACACACACACCGCACCCTTGCCGAGGCGAACCCACAGTGTTCCCGCTTTTTTCAGGAGGAAACACCGTGGATGCGCCGCAGGCATTCAACAGCTTCCAGCAAAATCAGGGTAGCTCGGCCCAGAAGCAATTCCCTCAGGCGGCTTATTCCTTAAGGAAAAGGCCGCCTTCAAGCCTCGCTGCACGGGCACGTTGACTCTGGTTTTGCCTTAGAGATTGTCTAAAAACTCAGCTTTCGTCGAAGGGTACGGGCTTTAGCCCGTACATCAAAAGTCCAAATAGAACAGGGCTTTAGCCCCCGAGGCAGTCTTTCGGGTCGTTTGCATTGCCTCAGGGGCTAAAGCCCGGCAAATTTTATATGGTCGAACGTACGGGCTGAAGCCCGTACCCTTCAATCTGTAAGTTTCTAATCAGATTCTTAGAAGCGTCCCATCTTCACATGGACGACTTCGGGCTTCCCGTAGAAAGAGAGGCCGCGGTCCGTCTCGTCTCCGTTCCACAGGCGGAGGGGTTTCCACGCGCCGTCCACGTAGCTGCCCTGTTCGGCGTGGAGCACCTCGCTATGCATCCAGGCCATCTTGCCCGGCAGATGGAAGGTCACGCTGGCATCGTGGCCTGTCACCAGGAATTCATCGGGGCCGATCTGCGCCACCAGGGCAGCGCCATGCGCGTCCTTGGTGCCCGGGGCCGGCCTGCCGTCGTTCTGGGGGAAGCCAAAGGCGACCGTTGCCTGCCATGCGCCGAAGTCGATCTCCTGTGTCTCTTGCCCCGGTTCCTCCACCGCTGTTTTTACCTTGCCCTCAAACTCCAGCGCGGCAATCTCCCGCGCCATGGGGGCAAACAGTGCGAAGTTTTCCGCGTGGCCGTGCCAGGGCTGATCGCCCAGAATGTTCCAGCCGGACTGGTCGATGCCGAACGGCGAGAAGCCCAGGGCCCCATCGCCGAGCGCCAGATAGAAGTTCTTCGCGAAGTCGTCAGAACGGCCCGTCTCAGGAATCCAGAGCGGGTTATCGGGACGGTGATACGCCTTGACGGTTTCGCGGTAGAACTGCGTGTTGGCGGCATAAATGTCCGGCCCGATCATGTCGACCGAAGGGGCCAGCTTCCTCCACAAGCCCACCAGCTTTTGCACGGCCCCGCCGCTCGGGTAGCCGATGCCCGGCTGGTCGAGCTGGCGCTGCGGCAGTTGGGCTGCCGGGTAGTCGATCCACACATTGATGTAGTAGGGAATATTGAACTCGCGCTTGCCGGCGGCCGCGATCTCGTTGATGTATTTCGACTGGTAGTAGGCCTGGAAGAGTTCGTCGGCCTCGCCGCCGTACACCTGCGCCCAGGTTCCCGGCTGCTTGCCCGTGGCGGCCAGCATATCGGCCGGAACCGCGCCGGCGAACAGGCGATTGGCTTCCGGCGAGTTGTCGCGAACGCTGCCGACGTTGCCCGACTCGTTCTCTACCTGCACCAGGATGACGGTATGCTGCTCCCCGTCGATCTCCTTCACATGCTTCATCAGGGTTGTGAAAGCAGTCTTGTCGGCTTCGAGCGTGTTCTTGCCGAGAGGCGAGAGGACGTCGATCGGCTCGCCATCGGGCCGGATCGTGCGCGGAAACTTCTTTGTGTCCGCCTTTACCCATTCCGGTGTGTAGTGGTTGTTGCCGTTCTTCCAGGTGCCGAACCAGAGCAGCACCATGTGCAGACGATGCGCGCGCGCGCCTTCAATCATCGCGTCCACGTTGCTGAAGTCGAAGCGCCCCTGCTGGGCCTCGATCTGCTCCCAGTACACCGGGGCTTCCACGGTGTTGGCGTGCAGTGCCGCCATGGAGTCCCACACCTGGCCGAGCTCGCTGGGCCACGCGCTGGAGTTGTGGATCTGTCCGCCCAGGACCAGGAAGGGCCTGCCTTCCACCATCAGGGCGTAACGGCCATCCTTTTGAACCAGTTGCGGCGCTTCCACCGCATGTAGTTGAGGCAGCACCGTCAAGGAACCAAGAATCAGGGCAAGCGAACCCGCAAGTGCGGAAAGCCGAAGAGAAACCGAGAAACGCATGTGAATCCTCCTTCGCCAATGTAATCGGATACATTGCGGTGCGCAAGCTGATTCTTCCCCTTCCCCGGGAGTGCTTTCGGGGTCTAGAATTGCACCGCCCGGGCTTTTCGGCTGCGGAGAATATGCTGCGATTCGGCCAGAAGCAGGCGTTCCGATTCGACGGTGAGGGCGGGGAGTTTTCTTCCTCTCCTCGGATAACGTTTTCCATGTTCAAACCAGAAATGAGGGTTCACTGACATGCTCTCCTGTAAATGCTCCAAGCCGTTGCTCCTTGGTGTGCTGTTGGCCGGTTTGGCCGCGGGATGGGGCAGCCGCCCGGCTGCGTCCCAGCAGGCTTCCTTCAAAACCTCGACGCCCGAGTTCCCCACTGTACTTTACGGCGTTGCCTACTACAACGAGTACATGCCCGGCGACCAGAACGCCCGGCTCGAGAAGGACGTTGCCCTGATGAAGGCTGCGGGGCTCAACGTGGTGCGCATGGGCGAGTCCACGTGGAGTTTGTGGGAGCCCGAGGACGGCCACTTCGAGTACGCCTGGATGGACCGCGTCGTGGATGCCATGGGCAAGGCCGGCATCAAGGTGATTCTGGGCACGCCCACCTATTCGATTCCCGCATGGATGGCGCATCAGCATCCCGAGATACTGGCCGATCGCATCCCCGCGGGCATGTTCGGCGGCAAAGCCGTTCCCGCCACCTACGGCCTTCGCCAGAACATGGACACGGATTCCCCGGCCTACCGCTACTACGCGGAGCGCCTGATCCGCCACATCGTCGCCCACTACAAAGACAATCCCAACGTGATCGGCTGGCAGCTCGACAATGAAACCTCCAGCTACGACGCCGCCAACCCCGACGTCTTTATCGGCTTCCAGCACTACCTGGAGAAGAAGTTCGGCACGCCGGAGGCCCTCAGCAAGGCATGGTTCCTCAACTACTGGGGACAGGACATCCATCGTTGGGAGGACCTTCCCACCCGCGAAGGAACCATCTCAACCGGCTACAAGCTGGAGTGGACCCGCTGGAGCCAGATGCGCGTCACGGACTTCCTGCACTGGCAGGCCGCGCTGGTGCGCGCATCGGCCGGAGCCGGCCAGTTCGTCACCACCGACTACGGCGGCATGATGCGCCACGACGTGAACGAAGAGGCCATCGCCGAAGCACTCGACATCCCCGCCGACAACGTCTACCACCCCTGGCAGGACCACTACGACGGCGCGGTCCAATCGCTTCAGGAAGACTTCACGCGGTCGCTCAAGCACAACAACTTTCTGATTACCGAAACCAACGCGCAAACCATCGGCTGGAGCTCCTCCGGGCAGTTCCCTCCCTACGACGGACAGATGCGCCAGGACGTGTACACACACTTGGCCAACGGCGCCAACATGGTGGAGTACTGGCACTGGGCCTCGATTGCCGCCAACCAGGAAACCTACTGGAAGGGCGTGCTTTCGCACGATCTGGAGCCGAACCGCGCCTATGCCGAAGTGAGCCGCACGGCCCACGAGCTTGAGAAGGCCGGCCCGCATCTGGTTGGCCTGAAGATTCACAACGACGTCGCCATCCTGTGGAGCCGCGACTCCTCGAACGCCATCGGCTTTATGCCCTATGGCGGCCCGGTGCCGACCTTCTCCTGGTCCACCCAGCCCGAGGGCTACGACTCGCTGGTGCAGCAGATGCATCAGGCTCTCTACAGCCTGAACATCGGCGCGGACTTCGTCTTCCCTTCCACAACGGACTTCTCGGCCTACAAGCTGCTCATCGTCCCGGCCCTTTACATTGCCGACGATGCTCTGTTGCAGCGCATCGCTGACTATGTGAAGAATGGCGGCCACGTGGTGATGACCTTCAAAAGCGGCTTTGCCAACGAAAACTCCGCCGTCCGCTGGGAGCGCGCTCCGGGCCCTCTTCGCCAGGCCGCGGGCTTCAACTATCAGGAATTCTCCAGCCTGGAACATCCGGTGGCGCTCAAGGGCGATCCGTTCCACGTCGCCGGCCACGGACCCGAGGCCAACACGGTGCAGTACTGGGCCGAATTCCTGCAACTGGAAACCGCCAAGCCGCTGGCCTTCTACGACCACCCATTCTTCGGCCAGTGGCCTGCCATCACCGAGAACCACTACGGCTCGGGCTCGCTTGTGTACGAGGGGACCTATCTCTCGCAGGATCTGCAGACGGCCATGCTGAAAAGCGTACTCGACAAACTGGGCCTGACCGGCCCGGACCAGGCGCTGCCCGCGCCGGTGCACGTGCAGCATGGCGTGAACCGCAACGGCAAGAAGCTGCACTATTACTTCAACTACTCGGCCAGCCCGGCGCACGTGAGCTACGCTTACGCGGCAGGCGCCAGTCTGCTGGAGAACAAGGCAGTAGCCGCAGGCGCGTCGTTCACGCTTGGCCCCTGGGACGTGGCGATCGTCGAGGAGAACTGACGGCTCAGGCCCGGACGCCGATCCCGTCCGGGCCAGCACCGCTTCGCCGCGCGCGTCTTTGCTCTGCGCAATCCGCGCCGCGGTAAACCATCCACCGAACCAACCACGTAGCACGATCCGCCGATCTTCCAGGAGCCTTTGCCATGTCCTTGTATTCCATCCGCCTGGCCGCAGTGTGTTGCCTGTCGCTTGCCGCAGCCACTGCCCAGAAACCCGCGGCCCCCACGACGGCCGCCGATGCGCCCCAGCGCGACACCAGCTACATCGACGAGAACGGCACAGCGCATGTGACCCGCGTGGTTCCGGTACCCACCACCCTCAGCCCCGAGGCGCGGCGCGTGGTGGCCCGGTCTGCATCCGACCAGGAGCCGGAGGTTCCTTTGCCGCAGCGGAGAATCGGCATTGCCATGTGGGCCACGCTGGCCGCAAAGAACTGGAGCAGCATCTGCCCCAACCGGCTCACCGACGAGACGATGGGCGGCGTGCCCGTGCACGTGGTGACGCCGGAAGGAATGCCCGAGGCCAACCGCGACAAGGTGCTGCTGAATCTGCATGGCGGCGGCTTCGATTCCGACACCGGTTCCTACACAGAGTCGATCCCGATTGCCGGCTATACAAAGATGAAGGTGGTCGCCGCGCTCTATCGCCTGGCCCCCGAGAATCCCTATCCCGCCGCGGTGGACGACGCCATTGCCGTCTACAAGGAACTGCTGAAGAGCTACAAGCCCGAGCACATCGTTATCTATGGGACCTCCGCCGGAGCGATTTTGACCGCGCAGGTTGCCGTTCATATTCGCGCCCTGGGCTTGCCCTTGCCCGCTGCTCTCGGCATCTTCAGCGGCGTGGGCGACTTTGCCAATCCCGGCGATTCGGTGGCCATCTACACGCTGCGCGGGTTTGCCGGTCACCTGGAACCGCCTGCCGCTGCTTATCGCGATTCTCCGTATCTGCATGGAGCCAATCCCGCGGACCCGCTGGTCTCTCCCATCCGCGCCGACCTGAAAGGCATGCCGCCCACGCTGTTCGTGTCGAGCGAGCGCGATCTGCTGCTGAGCGGAACCATCAATCTGCACCGCGCTTTTCTGAGAGCCGGCGTGGATGCGCGGTTGATGGTGTTCGACGCGCTGCCCCACGCCTTCTGGTACGACCCAGAACTGCCCGAATCGATCGAGGCCAATCACGCCATGGCCGACTTCTTCGTGAAGGCGCTGAACCGCTAGAGCAAAGATTGCTTTCGCCATCGCAGACGGCGCGAATGGCTGCGGTGGCGGAAGAACACAACCCCTTACAGCGGCATGGCGCTTGCGCTATACTGCCTGACACACCGGCCCAGGAGGGCGTTTCGCAGATGAAGATACGACGGATGAATCTGGTTGTGGCTTTGATAACGGTCTCGATGGCGATCGGATCTTGTGCGGCCTGGGCGCAGGCTGGCGCTACCATTCTGAAGGCTGACGATGCGCGGAGTCTGATTCCGCAAAGGGTCTTCTACCGTGGGCAGACCGCCTCCACGCAGATCCGCAACTCAGGCGGCATCAAGTTTCAGGATGGCTATTTCGTTCTGGCCAGTCTCGTGGATACGGGCGGTTACTCCACGGGTATCGCCGCCATCTATCAGGCTTATCTGATCACCGAAGTGCCGATTCAGATCGAGGGCAAAACCCTTGCGGCCGGGGCTTATGGCATCGGCTTCAGCGAGGACGGAAAGATGGTGGTCACAGACCTGGGCGCGCATAACGTGCTCGCGGTGAATACCACCACCGATAGCGGCATGAAACACCCTCTTCCGCTGCAATTTGTTGCGGATGGCGCCAGCTACCGCCTTTATGCCGGGCGGAACTACGTAACACTCCACAGGTAAGCACGTACGGAGTTGGCGCTGCGCGGGGCAGGCAGGCGAGTCTCACTGCGGGCCGTTGCTTGCCGGACCTGTGCCGATCCTCAGCGAAAGCAAAACCAGAGTGGATGTACACAAGGTGGTTTTTTCCTCAGGAAAGAGCCACCTTGTGTACTTTCAGCATGGACACGTTGACTCCGGTCTTGCTCCAGGCGCATTGCTCAGCCATGCTGCGCGGACTACAGCGTTTTCGATTCTGCTCTTTACAGAAAGCGTATCGCCAAGTGGCTTTTTCCCCAAGAAAAAGCCACCTTTGATGCACTTTCAATGTGCACATATGAATCGAAAGCGCTCTATTCGACGGTGCGCGCGGGAAGCCTGAGGACTGCGCGATAGCGGTCGCCGCGATACCAGGAGCGCGCCAATTCCACCGGCGAGCCCGCCGCATCCCATAGTACCCGCGAGATGACCAGCAGGCAGGAGCGCAGAGGCAGGTCGAGAAGCTGCGCCTCGGTGCGCCCGGCCGCCTGCGCCTCAAGAATCTCGTCGGCCAGCGCGAAGCGGACGCCGTAGCGCTCGCGCAGCGTGGTGTATAGCGACGAGGAGACGAAGTCGAGCTTTTCGATGCCCGGGAAACGGTCGAGCGAAAGCGTGCTCTCCTCAATGGCCAGCGGCGAACCGTCGGCAAAGCGCAAGCGTCGCAGTTTGAAGACCGGCGCCCCGGGTTTGATGCACAGGCTGGCGGCTTCACTCTCAGAGGACTCCGCGGTTTCAGCGTGGAGAAGCCGCGAGCTGGGCTCCATGCCCAGGGCCTGCATCTCCGCGCTGAAGCCGGAGAGATGCGCGATGTCCTTCTCGACCTTGGGCTGGGTGACGAAGGTGCCGAGGCCCTTGTGGCGCGCGGCCAGTCCCTGCGCCTTCAGGGCCTGCAGGGCCTGGCGGGCGGTCATGCGGCTGATGCCGTAGACGCGGCTCAGTTCTTCCTCGCTGGGCAGCGTGTCGCCGGGCTTCAGTTGGCCGGCGTGGATCATGCCGCGCAGTTGGGTCTGTATCTGCGCGTACATGGGCACATAGCTCGACCGGTCGAGCGGCTCAAAGGGCAGCGGCGAAGCGCTGCGGCTGGAGTGCAGCTCGGCTACGGCCGTGGTCCTTTTCGGTGTTGCCTTCGGCATGTACTTTCTCTTTCCGCTGCTTGCTGGAACGGCAGGCTGCTAGTGATCCGGCCCTCAAATAAAAGCACCGTCCCCATCCGTTTCGCAGGTTTCATCGCGAAATGAGTGGGAAAGCATGACAGTATTTTAAGGACCGAACCAATAGAGCGTTTTCGATTCAGATGTGCAAATTAGAGGTGCATCAAAGGAGGGCTTTTTCTTGGGGAAAAAGTCACTTGGCGATGCGCTTTCTGTAAAGAGCAGAATCCAAAACTCTGTAGCTTGTAACTGAGTACCTTATCCTTTCCGGGTTGCTGCCGTCACAGGTGGGCCACGTGTAATCTTTCGTAGGCTCTGCCGCCCCCCTCGCAACCGTTGCGATTCGCCATTTCCCCGCCTGAACGGTGGTCTGGTGAGGCAAGGAGAGAGCCGAGGCCATTTGCGGTCAGACTGGGAACTTGTATCCGTCTTCTCGGAAGACGCGAACACATGCGTCTGCCACCTCGGCGTCATAGAGAATGCCACCGCGGTCGAGGACTTCATCGAGGGCTTTGTCAATTCCCTTGGACGCGCGGTAAGGCCGGTGCTCGCTCATGGCCTCAACCACGTCGGCGACCGCCAGAATTCTGGATTCCAGCAGAATTTCGTTTGCCTTCAGCCCCTGCGGATAGCCGGAACCATCCATGCGCTCGTGGTGCTGAAGGATCATTGTGCCGATGGGCCAGGGAAAGTGGACATTCTTGATGATCTCGTAACCGAGTTGCACATGTTCCTTGACCAGGGCGAACTGCGCCGCACTCAAGCGCCCCGGCTTGGAAAGCAACTCCGCAGGAATGCCAATTTTGCCCAGATCGTGAATGTTGGCAGCCAGAAGAAGACCGTGGGTGCGATCCTCGGAGAGCCCCATTTTTTCTGCAATGCGTGAACAGAGTTCCGAAACCCGGCGCTGGTGGCCGGCGGTATAGGGATCGCGCTGCTCCACCGTTTCCGCAATCACCTGAATCGTCTCTTCCAGGCTGGTGCGCAGCTTTTCCTGAGACTGCTCCCTGGCAATCTCCGATCGAAGGTGAGTAATGCCAAAGCCAAGGCCGAGCGCAATCTGCACCATCAACCTTTGCTCTGACTCGGACCACACGCTGTTCACCGCGCCATAGGCCGTGAGGCAGGCTAAGCTTGCGCCGGAGTAGTGGAACGGCAGCGCAATCGAAGACCCGTAGCCGCGCCTGGCCGCCTCTGAGCGCCAAAGTTCGAACTCAGGATCGGTGGCAATGTCTTCCGTGACCTGGACGCTTCCCATCCGGATTGCGCGGCCCGTTGGCCCTCTGCTGCCCTTCTCAGTTTCATCCCAGCTCAGATTCAGTGTCTTTAGATAGCCTTCCTCGTATCCAAAGTGAGCCACCGGAACAACGGGCTTGCCCGGGCCGTCCTCGGCAAATCCGACCCATGCCATGCGGTAACCGCCGGTTTCCACAACAATCCGGCAGTACTCGGTTAGCAAGTCCTGCTCATTACTTGCGCGCAGCATGGCATTGTTGATCTCCCTCAGCAGCTCCAATTCCCTGATTTTGGCGTTCAGGCTGAATTCCAGCCTCTTCTGCTCGGTGATGTCTTCGTTGAACCCCTGATAGTAGAGCGTCTTTCCATCTGGCCCTAAAACTTTTCGTGCGGTGAGAGAGATCCACACGGGCGTCCCGTCTCTGCGCTTGAACTGACACTGAAAGTCCCGGAGGACTTCCTGCTCATCAAGTAGTGCAATGTAGCGGGCGCGATCCTTGGGGTTTAGCCACAGGTCATGCGTCGCGTTCGCTATCTCGGAAAGAGCCTGCTCAGAGGATTCGTAACCGAGCAACTTCGCTCCGGCCGGGTTCAAGGCGAAAGGCGTCCCTTCCGGCGATGTCTGGAAGATACCCTCGGGAGCATCCTCGAAGATCTCGCGGAACCTTGTTTCGGCCTTCCGGATAGCTTCCTCGGCGGCTCTTCGTTTCGTCAGATCCTGCATGAATCCCTGGTAGTAGAGCGTCTGTCCGTCCGCTCCGCAAATCTTGCGGGCAGAAAGAGAGATCCATATAGTCGTTCCGTCCGTACGCTTGAGTTGGCAGGGAAAGTCATGGATTTCCCCATGCTGCTCCAAAAGTTCAGAGTATCGAGCGCGCTCCTTGGGGTCCAGCCACGTGTCATGAGCCGAGTTGCTGATGTGGGAAACAGCCTCCTCTGGGGATGTATAGCCCAACAGATTCGCCCCGGCAGGATTCAGGGCCAGGGATTTCCCTTCCTTCGATGTCTGGAAGATGCCCTCGGGAGCATCCGCGAAGATCTGGTGGAACTTCTGTTCGGCATTACGGAGCAAATCCTCCGCGGCCCGCATCTCGCTGATGTCTCGCATCACATTCAGAATGCATTCAACGCCTCCCACCTGGATCATGGAGGCAGAAAGCAGTACAGGAAACACCTCGCCGTCCTTCTTCCTGAGCTCTGTTTCAAAGTTGCGGCATTCCTTGTGCTGTCGTAGCAACTCCACGACCCTCTCTCGATCTCGAAGGTCTCCCCAGACATTCAGTTCGATCGCCGAATGCCCGATGAGCTCACACGACTCGTATCCCATGGTTTCGAGATATGTCTTGTTTACATCGACATAAACCCCGTCCGCCAGACGGGTGAGAGCGAGCAGGACAAGACTGCTCTGGAAAATGGTGCGGTAGTGCTCTTCACTAACCCGTAATGCCTCCTGGGACAAGGCCAGACGGTCCTCCGCGGCTTTGGCCTCGGAGATGTCGCGGCATGCGGAAAACATGCAGGGAACGCCGTCAAGGTCGACAACCGTTGCCGAAACTTGTATCCAGAAGATCTCCCCATTCTTTCTTCTGTACCGGAACCTGCGATCCCGGATCGATGTATCCCTGAGTAGCGCTTCGATCATGTCCGAGCGCGTGTTTTCATCGACCCAGACATTCAGCTCAGAGGAAATTCGGCCAATGACTTCCTCGCGTCTGAACCCGATCATATCCAGGTACTCCTGGTTGACATCGATGAATCTTCCATTATCCAGGCGGCTGATCACCTTGCCGTCAATGCTGGTCTCGAATACGGTGCGGTAGTGCAGTTCACTGGTCCGCAATGTCTCCCGCGCAGCCAGGAGCTGTTGTTCCGCGGCTTTTTGAGCGCTAATGTCCTCGGCCACGGTGATGAAATGCAGCGGGCGCCCTTGATGGTCGTGCTGGACAGATGTAGTGAGCCTGGACCAGATGAAGGAACCATCCTTGCGGATGTAACGCTTTTCCCATGTGGCGTTGGGGCTGGCGCCGGACCACACTTGTTTGGAAATATCCACGTTCGCGGTTAGATCTTCCGGCGCAGTGATCTGCTGGAAGGTCAGGCCGGGTACTTCCTCGATGGGATAGCCGATGATCTCGGCAAAGCGCGGATTGCAGCGGAGCAAGCGGCCATCCATCGAAGTGTGTACGATGCCAACCGCAGCCTGCTCGAAGGTGGAGCGGTAGCGCTCTTCGCTGTCGCGCAGTTGCGCCTCTGTCAGCTTGCGCTCGGTGATGTCCTGGAATGTGCCGGAAAGGACACGTACGCCGTCAGGCCGGGTTCGGATCCTGCCGAGCGCGCGCACCCATAGCCGGTGGTTCCTGGCGGTAATAATCTCGAGTTCAACATCAAAAGGCTCGTCGTGTTCGATAGCGCGGCTGACCGCCTGTTCAATGACCGGCTTGGATTCCGGCGCGTAAAATCCGATCGCTCGTTCGAGGGTGGGCGTAAAGTCGTCCTCCACCTCGTGAATGCGGCAGACTTCGCGCGTCCAGGTCAGCCGGCCGGCGTCCGGCTCCAGTTCCCAGCCGCCAACCTTGGCCATCTCTCCTGTTTCATTCAGCAAGCCCTCACGCTGCCGCAACAGAAATTCGGAACGCTTGCGCTCGGTGATGTCTGCGATGAAGCCTTCGTTGATGTGTGTCTTTCCGTCGGCCCCGGGCACAAGCCGGGTGTTGAGGGAGATCCAGATCGGAGTGCCATCTTTCCGCTTGAGCTGGCACTCGTATCCCTTTATTAGGTGACTCTCTTTGAGCGATTCGATGTACCGGACGCGCTCTTGGGGATCATTCCATAAATCTTGAACGATGTGCCCGGTCACTTTCATGATCTCTTGCGGGGAATCGTAGCCCAGCATCTGGGCAAGGGCGGGATTCACGGTTAGCAATTGGCCTTCTTCCGTGGTCTGGAAGATTCCTTCGAGTGCGCCATCGAAGATGTTTCGATATTTCTTTTCCGCCTCCTGCAGCATCTGCTCAGCGATCTTCCGCTCCGTGATCTCCTTGCCAAAAACAGCAACCCCGACCTTCTCGCCGTCCTGAATGATCGGATTAAAATTGAGTTCCAACCAGCGGCCATCGAGCAACGCATACTCGGTGCGATAGGGGCCTTCCTTCAGTGCGCGGTCGTACTTCAGGGGCCAGAGTGCAGCCCAGTCTTGCGTCAACAAATCGAAAGGCCCCATTCCCAAGGCAGTCGGGTTTCCGTAGTTCTTTCGGATGTGGTCGGAAAGGGCTTTGTTAAAGCTGGTCAGACGGTAATCTAGGTCAACCGACCAGATCAGGTCCGTTGTGCTCTCAATCAATGCGGCAAGCAGGGCGGCAGCAGCGCCCTGCGGTGCCACCATCGGCAACCCTTTTCCGGTTCCGCACTTTTCCTGCATGGTGAATCCTTTATGGGCCCAAAACCTGCATTCAGGAATCTATCCTCTGGCCGGAGAGCCCGATTATATAACGGCATCTTATGCGTCGGCATGGGTCTGCAGGGCATTGCATGAACATGGAAATCCTAGAAGTTTTTGCTTTGAAAGGGCATAACTTTACACGCTGTGGAAATTGACTAAAGCTGAGCTTTTCACCGAAGAAAGTCCAGCAGTGGCTCGACAGACTGCGGAAAAACTCCATCGGTGAAGGGTACGGGCTTCAGCCCGTACGTTAATTGCGTTGAAATCAGGAGGGCTTTAGCCCACAGGGAATGAAACCTCCGATTTCCCGATGTATTCGGTTCTCTTTCAGCAGCCTGTTGAGCGACCGAGGGATTGCAGGACAAGAACGCAAAATTCGTCTTCTTCGAGGCTCATGTCTTCTGCTCTCAGCACTTCTCGATGCGCCGTCTTGCAAGGGCTATCCCTCCGCCTCTAAAGCCCAACCCTCATCACCCAGTTGATGTCCAGGCTGAAGCCCATACCCTCCATCCGCCAGATCCCGTGCCCTCCGCCTGCAGAAGGCGTTTCCGTTTGCCTGTTCAACTGCGGTTGCCCTGTTCCGCCGCCTGCCGCTTCATTGACACGGAATATCGATCTTCGTATTCTGGGGTCCGTATTGAGACCTGCCGGTAAACACAGCTCAGTTCAACAGAGGGACAGTTGTTGAGGAATGGCGCATGCGCGCAGCTTGCCGGAGAGTGGCGTCTTCAGCCCGCCGCAGCAAGCTGAGCTTCGGGAACACCTAGAAGCGATCTGCGCCAGCAAGGCGTTTGAGAGTTCCACGACCCTCAAGACTCTTCTCCGGTATCTTTTCGAAAACAAGAACAAGGAACTGAGCGAATACGTTCTGGCCGTGGAGGCGCTGGGCCGCCGGCCGGAAACCGGCAGTTGATGGAGGCCCGCCTGCAGTCCGGCGGAGGCCCGTACTTTGAGGCGGTGGTGCTATCGGAGATGGAGGGCGACACGGTGCTCAACAGCCGGCTGCTGGCCCTCCGCTCCTACCAGGCTGCCGGGGCCGGCAACTGAGCAGTTTTCATGCTGGTCCGCCGATGATTTCAACATCCGCGGCGATGGTTCGCTACGGACAGCAGCAAGGCGAGTCTTATCTTCATTGCAGGAGTTACCATGAGGTCCCCCTTGGAATTCCATCGTGCGCGCCGCAGTTTCCTGGGCCGTCTTGGCCTTGCCGGCCTGGCTGCGTGTCTTCCCCTTGACGGGCTTCTTGCCTCTGCCCCCAGCCAGGCAGCCGCGCTGGAGCCTGCGTCTCCAGAACCAACGCCAACCGGCCATGCCTTGCCGTTCCCGGGTGCATTTGAGTTTCTTCCGCTCGGTTCCATCCGGCCCGGCGGCTGGCTGAGGAGCCAACTGCGCATACAAGCCGACGGCCTCAGCGGCCACCTGGACGAGACATGGTCGGACGTTGGCCCGAACAGCGGTTGGTTGGGCGGAAGCGGTGAATCGTGGGAACGGGGGCCCTATTTCCTCGACGGCCTGGTTCCGCTGGCCTGGCTGCTGGACGATGCCCATCTGAAGGAAAAGGCGCAGCGCTTCATCGACTGGACCCTGGAGCACCAGGCCGCGAGCGGCATGATCGGCCCGGCCTCCAACGACGATTGGTGGCCGCGCATCGTCATGCTCAAGGTCCTCACTCAATATCAAGAGCTGACCGGCGATCGCCGCGTAATTCCCGTCATGGACAGGTACTTCCGCTATCAGTTGGCCGAGCTGCCCGCGCGCCCGCTGCGCGACTGGGGCCGCTTCCGCTGGCAGGATGAGCTGCTCGGCGTTCTCTGGCTCTATCGCCGCACCGGCGCAGCGTACCTGCTGCAACTGGCCGAACTGCTGCACCAGCAGGGCTACGACTGGCAGGCGCAGTTCGCCGACTTCAAATACACCGCGCGCATCACGGCGGAGTTTATCAAGCTGAATCAGGGCGAGGGCCTGAAGGATTTGGCGCTCGCCACGCACGGCGTCAACAACGGACAGGCGATCAAGGCCGGCGCGGTATGGTCGCTGGTGACCGGTGCTCCAGCGGATCGGCAGGCCTCGATGCGCATGGTCGCCGAGTTGCAGAAGTACCACGGCCTGCCCAATGGCATGTTCTCCTGCGACGAGCACTTTGCCGGTCTGGACCCATCGCAGGGCTCAGAACTTTGCGCTGTGGTCGAAGCCATGTTCTCGCTGGAACATTGCCTCGCCGTCACCGGAGACGCCGCGTTCGGCGACCGGCTGGAGCAGCTTGCGTTCAACGCTCTGCCCGGCACGCTGACCGACGACATGTGGGCCCACCAGTACAATCAGGAGCCGAATCAGGTGGAGTGCAGCCTCCATCGAAAGCCGTGGACCACGGACGGGCCCGAGTCGAACCTCTTCGGGCTGGAGCCAAACTTCGGCTGCTGCACGGCCAACTACCACCAGGGCTGGCCGAAGTTTGCCTCGTCTCTCTTCATGCTCTCAGGGAGCGGCGACGCACGGCAGGGGCTGGCCGCAACTGCCTATGCGCCGTGCGAAGTGCGCGCCACGCTCAACGGCACGGCCGTGCGCCTGGTCGAGGAAACCAGCTATCCGTTCCACGGCTCGGTGCGCATCACGGTTCAACCGGCAACGCCGATCGACTTCCCGCTTGATTTGCGCATTCCAGCCTGGGCGGCGGACACGACCATCAAGGTGAACGGAAAGGCTTGGCCTGCGCCTGTCCCGGGTTCGTTCGCCCGCATTGAGCGCTTGTGGAAGAACGGCGATGCGGTAGAGATCGTCTTCCCGATGCGCCCGCGCGTCTCGCGCTGGTTGAGGGATTCCATCGCCATCGAGCGCGGGCCGCTGGTCTTCTCCTACGGCATTGGAGAGAGCTGGGTGAAGCTGCGCGACCGCGGTCTGACGGCTGACTGGCAGGTCTTTCCCAGTACGCAGTGGAACTATGCATTGAACGTGGACGCCGATGCGCCGGAAAAGAGTATCGCGGTCGAAGAATCCCCCGTGGGCGAGGTTCCATTCTCCCGCAGCCATGCTCCTGTGCGGCTCGGCGTGAAGGCGCGCAAGCTCGACAGTTGGCGCGCCGAGGACGGCGTCGCCAACCCTCTGCCGCAGAGCCCGGTCAGCAGCGACGCTCCCGAAGAAACCATCCAACTGATCCCGTATGCAGCCGCAAAGCTCCGCGTTACGGCCTTTCCGCAACTCAAGAGCTGACGCCGGCATACAACAACAGCACAGGCGGCCTCTTCCCTTCGGGAGAAGCCGCCTGTGCTGCGCGATGCCAATGTCAATCCGTAAAGCGAGAACGTTTTGTTGAAGGGCCGGCTCGTTACGCTGCGTCCGGCGAAGCCAGAAACTCGCTGAGCGTGAGCTTCCGTCCCAGTTGCAGCGCGCGGTTGCACATGGCTACGGTCACGGCCTGGCTCCAGCCAACATTTTCGTCCGCCGCGGGCCGCCGGTGGTTGCGAATGCAGTCCACAAACGCCGCTACCGACGCCAGATCCGCGTCAGAAGCCGAGCCCTTCAGCGGCATTTTGCCCTTGCCGTGGTAAGGCTGCTCCGCGCTGTAGGTGGGTCCGGTCACCAGCTTGTGCTGAATCTGAATCTCCGGCGGAACCGACGAGCCCGGATACCACGGCTCGGCAAAATACGTTGCGTCGGTATGCGTTAGCTCGATGGAGCCGCCCGTGCCATAGATGCGCTCCTGCGCGCCCTCCAGCCGGTTTGTGGTGATGAAGCTGGCCTGCAACGTCTGTCCGCCCGGGTAGCGCAGGATGGCGTGCACGTTGTCCTCGATCTCGCGGCCATCCTTCCAGAAGTCGATGCCGCCCGAGGCCATCACCGACTCCGGCATGGTGGCGAAGATCGTATTCGCGAAGCTGATCTGGTGCGAGCCCAGTTCGGCAAACAACCCGCCGGACCACTGCTTGTAGAGCCGCCAGTTCAGCAGATGTTCGAGATCGGCGGAAGCGCCCTTCGGCACTGGGCGGCGCCAGTTGTTATTGCGGTGCCAATAGGAGTTGATCTGCGTCACCTGGCCGATGTTCCCCTGGCGAATCTGATGCAGCGCCTGCACGTACCACGGCGCATAGGTGTATTGCAGGCCGATCTGCAACATCTTGCCCGTCCGCCGCGCTGCTTCGCGAATGCGGTTGCAGTCGTCCAGCGTGCGGCCCATGCTCTTTTCGCCGTACACCGGCCGGCCGCTCTCCAGGCCCGCAATCACGTGTTCGGCGTGCAGCCCCAGCGGCGTAGACACCATCACCGCATCGATATCCTTGGCTTCCAGCATCTTGCGGTAGTCCGAGTAGCCCGCCGTCGGCTGCCCGGTCACCTTGCGGCCTTCGTCCAGCCGCGGCGGGTAGATGTCGCACAGTCCGATAATGCGCACGCCTGGCACCCGCAACAGCATCTGCATCATGTGCTGCGCGCGGCTGCCCACGCCGATCACGCCCACATTCACCCAATCGTTAGCCGCAATCGACCGGGACGATTTGCAGGCCTCCAGCCCCAGCGCCACCGCGCCCAGGCCGGCCGCCGCCAAACCCAGAAAGTTGCGCCGGTCCAATGCCTGCGCCGCTTGCAGCGGCTCCGTGGTGGATGCACTCTCCGCGGCTTCCGATCCGTTCCGCGAACTTTCGAAGATCTTATCCATAATTGCTTTCTCCCCAAGGACAAATGCCGCCCAGCGGCCAATGACGATCCCTCCAGCCAGCGCCTGCGGGACCGGAAAAGATCCAGAGCGCGGCGCAGTCCATGAATCCATCCAGGACTGCGGCTCCCCGGCTGGTTGCCGGGATCGAGCAAGCCAGGAGACATCCCGCCGTCCTGCTGGAATTTCTGCTCCATGATACCGGACGAGGACAGTGCCCTGTGGCCCTTGGGGGATTTTGGCCAGACATACGCCCGCTGCTTCTGCCGGGTTGGGCATAGCCTTGCGCAGGAGGCGCGCCTCGGCGAGACCGAAAAAAACGTCGTCCGCGCATTCCGTATAGGGGTAAAATCATCTCCCGCATCTCGCGGGCAAGAATGGCGCACACTGCATCGCAGTTCGCCGGGGAGGGCCATATGTCTGAAGATCGCGTCTATTCCGCTATTCCCACCAAGATCCTTCTGCCCATTGACTTCAGCGCCTCTTCGCAGGCGGCGCTAGAGATGGCGGCAGACCTTGCACTACACTTTCACGCTTCACTTCACCTGGTCCATGTAATTCCCGCCTTCACCGCTACAACCTTCCCCGACTTTACCCCGGAGCTGACCGTCCTGCGCGAGGCAAGAGCCGAAGCGGAAGAGCACCTGAGGAAGTGCTGCGGTACGCTCGCTGCCCGCGGCATCGACGCAAGCTTCAACGTGGAAGAGGGAAACGACGTGGCCAGTGTCATCGTGGAGGAGGTTGAGCACGCAAACATCGATATGGTGGTGATCTCCACTCACGGCATCGGCGGCTGGCATCCGCTGGTCTTCGGCTCGATTGCGGAGAAGGTGGTCAAGCTGGTGCAGTGCCCGGTCCTGCTGCTGCGCTCGGCAAAGCCCGCCAGCAGCGCCAAGCCCGCAGCCGGCCGCCTGATGGAGTGGTGGTAGAGCAGGACGTGCGCTACTCGCCGATAGTTGGCAGCCATGGCACCGGCCATAGACATGGTACACTTGTGTACACATTTATGGGAGGCGCAGATGGCAACCAGCAGGGTAGGAATCCGCGAATTTCGCGATAAACTCGCCAGCTATCTTCTGGAGTCGGAAGCCCCGGTGGCCATCACTCGGCACGGGGACACGGTCGGCTACTTTATTCCCGCGCGTCGCAAGCGCAGCGATAGCGAGCGAGACGCTTTGCAACAGGCGTCTGCGCACATGCAGCAGATGCTGGCTGCTCAGGGCGTTTCGGAAGAGGATGTAGTCGAGGAGTTCAAGACCTTGCGCAAGGGCAGCCGCAAATGACAACGCCCAAAGCGCTGGTCCTTGACGCCAATATTCTTCTGCGCGCGGTCTTCGGCGTAAAGGTCCGCACAATCCTCGAAGCCCACGAAGACCTGGTTGCTTTCTACAGTCCGGACGTCTGCTTCGAAGATGCGCGGAAGTACATTCCCAAAATAGCCGCGCATCGCAACTTTGACGCTACGATTGGTCTGGCGATCCTCGACCAGATCAGCCGTATTGTGGCCGTAGTCGACCGTAGTTTGTACGAGGAATTCGAGCCGCAGGCCCGCGCGCGCATCGCCTCCAGGGACCTCGAAGACTGGCCTATCGTAGCCACCGCCCTCCTGCTCTCCGCGCCCATCTGGACCGAGGATCAAGACTTTTTCGGTGCCGGCATCGCCACCTGGACAAGCGACCGAATCGAAGTGTTTCTGCGGGATTCGTAGCGCTCAATCCCAGGTCAACATGCGCGAGGGACATGGGCGTCAGGCAATCGCAGAGACCGTGCCGCCTCTACTGTCTTACTCTATCTCTAATATTCGCTATAACTTAGGCTGCGTACCGCAGAACTTCCACCTCGGCATTGCGCTGCACGGCCTCTTCGGCCTGCTGGTAGATGCGTTTCGTCACGGCGTCGGAAAGATAGTATTCCCCGCAGTTCTCGCAGACCTCGGCGGGAACATCCTTGAGAACAATCACCGTATGATTCCGCTCCAACGTAACGGTCGTTGTGCCGGGATGCGATTCGCCAGTTTTGCAGAGAACGCACTTCATGCTTGCCTCCAATCTCAAATCTTTGTTCTGAAGCCCGGCTCCCACAGAAGCGGGTCTGGCCGGTACACAGTCACCACATAGCAGGCTGCTGTTGCCGGGTCGCGTGCCACCACGGCATGAACCGGCTGCTGCTCCACAAATCCCAGCAACAACACGCTTGGGTAGGGCTTGTCGTCAGGATAGCTGGCGATGACCTCTCCCGACTGGAGCAACTCCGAGACTGCTTCCGGCGATATACCCCGCTGGAACATCCGCTCCAAGGCGTGTCGGGAGTACGTCACCTCACTGCACTCCATGCCCAGTCTCCTTGCGATTGGCGGGTGGAAATTGCAGCCCCCCTCAAATGCCGAATCTCGATTGCAATCCATGGTAGCAAATCAAGCAGCGAGATTTTCGAGTATGGCGCCGACAGGGAATTGGAACTCAGAAAAACCAACGTCAGAGTCGGGTGCCCCAGGTCCCTCGCATTTGAGGACCTGGGATTGCGCGAACCACCGCACTCCACTACCCCTTCGCGAACATCGCCTTGATCCCGCGCAGCGCCTGGCGCGTGCGTTCTTCGTTCTCGATCAGCGAGAAGCGCACGTGGCCATCGCCGTAGTCGCCGAAGCCGATGCCGGGCGAGACTGCCGTCTTGGCTTCCGTCAGCAGCAGCTTCGAGAACTCCATCGAGCCCAGTTTGGCGTACTGCTCGGGAATTTTGGCCCACACAAACATGGTCGCCTTCGGGCTCGCCACCGGCCAGCCCAGCTTGTTCAGCCCCTCAATCAGCACGTCGCGGCGCTTTCGGTATATTTCGCAAATCTCCGCGACGCACTCCTGCGGGCCTTCGAGCGCGGCAATCGAGGCCACCTGGATGGGCGTGAAGGTGCCGTAGTCGAAGTAGCCCTTCAGACGGGCCAGAGCGGCCACCAGCACCGGATTGCCCACCATGAAGCCCACGCGCCAGCCGGGCATGTTGTAGCTCTTTGACAGGGTGAAGAACTCGACCGCTACATCCTTTGCGCCCGGAACCTGCAGCACGCTGGGCGGCTTGTAGCCATCGAAGGCGATATCGGCATAGGCCAGATCGTGGATCAGGTAGAAGCCGTACTCCCGGGCCAGTTCCACCAGCCGCGCCAGGAAGGGAAGCTCCACGCACTCCGTGGTCGGGTTCGACGGGAAGTTGACGATGAGCGCCTTGGGACGCGGCGTCATGCGGGGAATCAGGTCCTCAAGCTGCGCCAGAAACTGGTCCTGGTCGTGGACAGGCACACTGACCACGTGCGCCCCTGCGATGACCGGCCCGTAGATGTGGATCGGATAGCTGGGGTTGGGCACCAGCACCGTGTCACGCGAGTCCAGAATGGCCAGGCACAGGTGGGCAATGCCCTCCTTGGAGCCGATGGTGACGATGGCCTCGGTGTCCGGGTCCAGGTCCACGTCGTAGCGGGTTTTATACCAATTCGTAATGGCGCGGCGCAGACGGGGAATGCCCTTCGACACGGAATAGCGGTGCGTGGCCGGCTTCAGCGCAGCTTCCACCATCTTGTCCACGATGTGCTTGGGCGTGGCTCCGTCCGGGTTGCCCATGCCGAAGTCGATGATGTCCTCCCCGTGGCGGCGGGCGGCCATCTTCATCTCTCCGGTGATGTTGAAGACATAAGGCGGCAGGCGTTGAATGCGGCTGAACTCTTCCATGGCTTCTCCAGTGTAAAAGGTGCGGAACGATAGGACGCGAACAGGCTGCGCTTGCCCTGCTGCGAGTGGATTCTGGGTTGTGGATGAGGTAGAGCGGAATATGGGCGGCTAAGCCGCCGCAGCTGCAGCACGAGCCGCGCCGGCACGGGGAGTGCGCGCGACAAAAAGAGCTTGAATGTTGGCTGGCTGCTGCATGGAGGAATTATAGCGTGCCCGCCGGAGCGGCCGCAGCATTGCCTTCCGGCGGTCTGAATCCCACTCCGCGCTCTCGTGCACAAACCTGCGGACTTTATACTGGATAGGCCATGAGTACGTTCCTGCCAGTCGATGAACAGATGGACCTTCTCCAGAAGGGCGCGGCCGAGATTATCCGCGTCTCCGACCTTCGCGAGCGCCTTGAAGAGAGCCGCAAGACGGGCCGCCCGCTGCGGATCAAAGCCGGCTTCGACCCCACCTCGCCCGATCTGCACCTGGGCCACACGGTGCTGATGCGCAAGTTGCGCCACTTTCAGCAGCTCGGCCACACGGTGATCTTTCTGGTGGGCGATTTTACGTCGCTGATCGGAGACCCCACGGGCCGCAACGTCACGCGCAAGCCGCTTACCCGCGAGCAGATCGACAAGAACGCCGAAACCTACAAGCAGCAGGTCTTCAAGATTCTCGACGAGAAGGTCACCGAGGTGCGCTACAACTCCGAGTGGCTGGGCAAGCTCGACTACGAGCAGACCATCCGCCTAGCGGCGCACTTCACCGTCTCGCAGATGCTGGAGCGCGACGACTTCCACAAGCGCTACGAGGCCGAGCAGCCCATCAGCCTGCACGAGTTCCTCTATCCCGTGATGCAGGGCTACGACTCCGTCTGCCTGGAGTGCGATGTAGAGTTGGGCGGGACGGACCAGAAGTTCAACCTGCTGTGCGGACGCGAACTGCAGCGCCACTACGGCCAGAAGCCGCAGATCGTTTTGATGACGCCGATCCTCGAAGGCCTTGACGGCGTGCAGAAGATGTCGAAGTCGCTGGGCAACGCCATCGGCATCAACGAGCCGCCGCAGGAGATGTACGGCAAGCTGATGAGCATCAACGACGAGTTGATGTGGAAGTATTTTCTCTTCCTGACCGACTTGCGCCAAAGCGAAGTGGATGCGCTAAAGGCCGACGTCGCCGCCGGCAAGCTGCACCCCATGGAGGCAAAGAAGAATCTGGCGCGCAGTATTGTCGCCGGCTTCCACTCGGAGGCCGCAGCCAGCGAGGCCGATGAGAACTGGGCAAAGATGTTCCAGCAGAAAGAAGCCGCCGAAAACCTGGAAGAGGTTGCGGTGGCCCTCGCGGATGTAGCCGGGCCAAACCCCGGAGAAGTTCGCCTGCCCAAGCTGCTCGTCGCGCTGGGCCTTGCCGCCAGCGGCGCCGAAGCCAACCGCAAGATCGCCGAAAAGGCTGTCAAGCTGGACGGCGAAGCCGCCTCGGGAAACATCTTCTCCGTAGCGCCGCTCCCTGCAAGGGTTGTCGTCCGCCTCGGCAAGCGCGCCAAGGTGGCGGTGATCGCGTAGGCTTGGTCGGACCCGCTCTGGTGCGGGTGCTTCGGTACGTCCGGAAGCGGGTGGGAGGCTCACCCCTTCGTGTTTCCCGCCGGTTCTTGCTGCAGCATGGGCGATTCACCCGCCACCGATGCTTGCCGCGCTCGTCCGGCAAGGCTCGACGGCAGCAGCGCTCTTTAGACGATCTCGAAGCCGCCCGTGCCCGAGTCCTTCACGCGGTAGAGCGCGCGATCCACTTCGCGGAGCACCTGGTAGGGGTTCGGTTCGCCGCTGGCGGCCACCTTGATGCCCGTGCTTACGCCGATTCTGATCTTCTTGCCCACGATCAGATAGGGCGAGGAGATTTCTTCCTTGATGCGCGCCGCCAGCTTCATCGTTGCCTCCCGCGGGTGGATGGCGGGTTGCAGGATCACGAACTCATCGCCTCCCAGGCGCGCCAGCAGGTCGCCGGTGCGGACCACGCACTCCAGCCTGCGCGCCACCTGCTTCAGCACCGCGTCGCCTGCCTGATGGCCGTAAGTGTCGTTGACTGCCTTGAAGTCGTCCAGATCCAGCAGCCACAGGGTGAATGGCTTTTGTTCAAGGCACAGGTCGGAAAAAGTGGTCTCGAACTGGTGGCGGTTGGGCAGGCCGGTCAGGGAGTCGTGATTGGCCAGCGCCCGCAGTCTCCGCCGTGTTCGTACCTGCTCGTCCAGCACCCGGAACTGGTTCCCGATCGAGATGCAGTAGATGATTGCTGTCACCAGGCACAGGAGCGCCGCCAGCCGGACCAGTGGATGGTGCGCGCAAAGCAGCGCGCAGGCAAGCGATCCCTGCAGGATCACGATGCACCCCTGCGAGACTCTCGGCTGCAGCCCCATGCGCGCACTGATTCCGCTGCAGAGCGTGAAGATTCCCATCACGCACAAAAGCTGCGCCGCGCCCTCGTGAAAGAAGAAGTTGTAGACCGTCACCGCGGCCATCGCACAACAGAACAATACGGTGATCGCGGTGAAGGCCGCGGCCCAAAGCAGATCATTGCGCGATCTGCTCCGCCTTGTCTCAACGTGGAAAGCGGCCACAGCGGCGATCCTGAGCAGCGCAATGAGCAGCGAGACACCTGCCAGCACCCACAGCCACTTGTCGTGGTAGTAGGCCGCTACGACCGCCGTCGCGCCTACCAGGCATACTGCCGACACCAGCACCAGTGGCATATAGCCGTCCAGCGCCAGCGCAATTAGCTCCTCGCGCGCGTCGTCGCTGGTGGAAGATGCGTGGCTTGTTCTACGTTCTGTCCCCAGAAGTGGTGTCATCTGGATATTCCTGTCGCCGCGTTCGGACGATCCTGAATCATAACGCTATACCCAACAGCCAGCCAGCTTTCCCATGGCCTTTCTCTGTTTTGGCGCGTTTGCCTTCCAGGGCCGGACCTTCGGCCCTGGAGGGCAAAGGCACGTTTCAGACTGCTTACCCGCCCATTGCGAATTTTTGTCCAGCGGTCAGCAACTTGGCAACTGCCTCTTTCGAGCACGATTCCGTGTAGATGCGCAGCAGAGGCTCGGTACCGCTGGCGCGGAACAAAATCCAGGTTTCTGCCGCCTTCGGCTTGGCCTTGGCCTCGGGGTTGTCGAGGTAGAGCTTGACGCCGTCCAGCGTATCCTGGCGCAGCACGGTCATGCCGGCGATACCCGCATCGCCGGCTTTGAGCGCAAGCGCACGGGCGATGGCGGCCTGCTTCTGCTCGTCGGGGATGTGCAGATCGACGCGGCCATACTGGTGCTCGCCATACTCGGCCTGCAAGTCGGCCACCAGTTGGCCGAGCGTCTTCTTCTCGTCGGCCATCACGTTGGCCAGCAGCAGGGCATTCAGCAGTCCGTCGCGCTCCGGCAGGTGGCGCTGGAAGCCGATGCCGCCCGACTCCTCGCCGCCCATCAAGATAGGGCGCTCCAGCATGTAGTCGCACACAAACTTGAAGCCGATGCCGTGCTCGATCAGCTCGCGGCCGTGCTTGGCGCAGATGCGGTCCAGCATCTTTGTCGTGTTGAAGGCGCGCGTCACCGCTCCCGGCCAGTCGTTGTGGTGCTTCAGCACCCAGCTCAGCAGCACCGAGTAAATCTTGTGCGGATCGACGAAGTTGCCATGCTCGTCCGTGGCGCCGATGCGGTCGGCATCGCCGTCGGTGCACAGGCCGGCCTGGCAGCCGTTGGCCACCGTGGCCTCGCCCAAGGCGCGGATATGCGGCTCAATGGGCTCGGGGTTGATGCCGGGGAAGAGCGGATCGGGATTGGAGCGGATGGCCACATTCGCCACGCCGATGCGGTTGAAGATGTCGGCAATCACCGTGCCGCCCGCGCCGTACATGGAGTCGATGCAGAATTTCATGCCGGATTTGGCGATCAGGTCCAGATCGGCGAAGCTCTCGATGGCCTTCAGGTAGCCGGGCAGGAAATCGACCAGCGCGATGGGCGCAGGCTCCGCGGCGAGGGGAACCGGCTTGCCCAGGAAGCTCTCAATCTCCGCGATCATCGAGGGCTTGCCGGAGCCGCCGTACCAGCCCTTGTACTTGACGCCGTTCCACTGGGCCGGGTTGTGCGAGGAGGTGATCATGATGCCGCCAGCCGCGCCGCGCTCACGAACCCCGTAGCTGAGCGCCGGAGTGGGCGTGATGGCGTTGGCAAGCTGGACAGGGATGCCGCGGGCGGCCACAACCTCCGCGCAGGTCTGTGCAAAGGCCTTGGAGCCGAAGCGTGTGTCGTACCCGATGCAGAGGCCCTTCTTCGGGTCCTCTTTGGCGTGAACGTAGGCGGCGATGGCCTCGGCGGCGATGCGCACATTGGCGAACGTGAAATCGTCGGCGATAATGGCGCGCCAGCCGTCGGTTCCAAACTTGATCTGGGAGGATGACATGATCGAATTCGGTTCTCCTTGCTCTAAGTCTATCGAAGCCGTCTTGCGGGATTCCACCAAGCCCGAGCCCACGAAGCTGAATCTGCCTGACTTCACGGGTTGGGAAAGCCCATGCAGGCGGCAAACTCGTCCTGAAATGCGGGATCGGCGGCGAGGCTGAAGTGCTCGATCCGGGGCAAATCCGGCTCCGGAGCCGCCAGCAGAAGCTTTGCACCGCGCAGCGCGGTGTTGCCTGCCGCATGGACCAACGAAGCGGGCGCGTCCAGCAAGCCAATGCCAAGCGCGCTCGAAATGCGTACGTAATTGCCGAATGCGCCGGCAAGATAAATGGCGTGCAGATCGTCCACCTGCGCCCCGAGCCGCTTCAGCAGCAACCGGAAGCCGGCGGCGATGGCGCCCTTGGCCAGTTGCAGCTCCCGAACGTCGGATTGCTGAAGAACCACGCGGCCGGCAACGGGGAACTGCTTCGTCCCGTCGGCGATGCGTCCCGAGGGCAGGATGGCTCCGCTGGTGAGTCCGCAGGCGACTGCATCCACCAGGCCGCTGCCGCACAGGCCGCGCGGCTCGCCGCCGCCAATGACCGTAGCGCGCAACTGCCCATTGGCAATCGCAACCTGCGAAATGGCCCCCGTCACGGCGCGCATGCCCATGCGGATGGAGCCGGCCTCGAAGGCTGGTCCTGCGGCCGTGGAGGCGCACACAATGCCGTCGCGGTTGCCGATGGCGATTTCGCCGTTGGTGCCAAGGTCGATCAGGGCGGCGAGTTCCGTGCCGCGGTGCATGTTCACGGCCAGAATCCCGGCTAGAATGTCGGACCCGACAAACCCGCCGAGGCAATGCGCAAAGCGCACGGTGCAACTGGCAGGCAGAGCCCAGCCTATTGATCCGGCAACTAAATACTGTCGCCGTGCCCCATCCTTTCCCGCGTCTTTTGCGGGAAAGGGTGGGAAAGCGATCTCACTCTTTTCTTGCCGGATCAATAGATCGGCGGGGCTGAACAATTGCTGGCCCAGATGCTGCGACTCAAACGGAGCGGCGGCAAGCGGCTCGACCGAGTACCCGCAGAAGAGATGGTGCATCACCGTGTTGCCGACCAGCAGGACTTCGGCAATCTCGCCCTCGCGCCCCTGCGCAAGCCTGGCAATCGCCGCGCCCAGCGCCGACCGGATGGGCGTGGTCAGGTCCGCGCCGGAAAGCGCCGCGCGAATGCGGCTCATCACGTCGGAGCCGAAGGCGGCCTGCGGGTTCAGCTCGGTTTCAACGCCGAGGACATTGCCCGTGGCAAGGTCGATCAACTGGCAGGCGAGCGTCGTTGTGCCCAGATCGATGGCCACGCCGAGGCCCGTATGCGCGGCGGCAGGCACGGCAGAGGCAGCGTCGGCCAGCACGTCCATGCGCCATTGGCCGCATTCCAGCACCAGCGGCAACTCAGGCCGGGCCTGGCAGGCAAGCCGCCAGCCGTCGTCGAGCTCCTCTTCGTCAAAAACCTGCCGATCGGCTATGCTGGCCGGCAGCCAACCGGACCGGACGCGGACGCCGCAGCCGCCGCAGAGGCCGGAGGCTCCGCAAGGGAACTCCAGCCCGTGCGCGGCGAGAGCGGTCACCAATTCCGTGCCGCGTTCCACGTCGAACTCGACAGCCAGCGGCTCCAGGCGAATGCGAAGTAGTTCTGCGCTCATCGCGGGTCCGTCGCCGCCTCGACGATGTCTTCGCTCATATTGGCGCGGATAGCCGAGCCGGGCGGAACCACCAGGAAGTCGGCATTGTCCCAGTCGCCATCGACCAGCCGCTGCAGCAGGGTCGTGGAGCCGGTCACGTCTTCAAACTTCCAGCCGTTTGCGGCGGCTTCGGCGCGCGCCTGCGTGCGGAAGGCATCGTCTCCTGCGATGCCGCTGGAGATGTAGGTCAGGCCGGTGTAGTTGTGGCGGAAGGCCGAGAACTGCTCGTAGAGGAATGCGCCGTTCTCCTCGCCGTACTTCGCGACCAGTTCCTCGCGCGTCGAGTTCTCGCCCATCGGCGACTTCTGCGACGGAAAGGCCGGCTCCAGCTTCAGGTCGGGAGTCTGGAACTCCACCCAGCCGGGGGAGCGGTAGTAGACGCCCGGGTGATCGTCAAAATATCTCTGATAGCTGTGGCGGCTGCCCATCAGGATGCCGATGCAGTCGTGCGCGCGCGGCAACACGAGCTTTGTCCGGCCGGCGCGCAGGCCCTCGGTTCCCCGCCCGCACAGCGCGTAGCCCAACAGAATCGCGTCGTAGCCCTCGGCGTCGGCGGCGTCGATGCGTTCCTGCAGGTGCGGCCGCATCTCCACGCCCAGCGTATGCAGCCCCATGGGAATGGATTCCAGGTCAACTGCATGGGGCGAACGCGTCAGGACATCTTCAAACTCGCGCGTGAAGACTTGGCAGACGATTGCTTTTAGGCGCATGGTCACGTGCGGCTAAAAGCCGCAATGGCTACAGTATCAGCTTGCGCTGGGCCGTGTCCTCATTGCTTCAACTTTTCGCAGGATGGCTTCGCGGGCCTCGGGAACGTAGAGTACATCGCACTCCGAGCCGAGGATGTGCGGATGGCCGCAGGCCTTCATCTTCGTCAGTAGTTCGTCCGTGCGGCGCTCCACCTCTTCCACCGGCATGGCCCCGTCGGAGTAGAACGACTTCGAGGGAAGGTTGCCGAAGAGCACCACATCCGGCGGGACTAGGCGGGCGTCTTCCCAGAGCTTGCGCGAACTGCCCAGCGAAAGCATCACCGGATGGATGCGCTGCGCGAAGGCCTCGACCATGGGATCGATCAGCTCGCCGCAGTCGTGGAAGATCAGGTCGCAACCGGCCTCGTCCATCGCCGCCTTCAGGCGCAGGTTCGGTTCCATCACGAAGCGCTCGAAGACGTTGGAGCCGGAGCGCATCTGCCGCGGCGAGATAAAGGCTGTGCTGGCGGTCGGCTCGCAGACCATGATGGCGCGCGCGCCGTGCGCGATCTGGCTCTTCACCGAACGCAGCACCGCCGCCTCTGAAGCAGCCAGGCATTGCAGCAGGAGCTTCACGTCGGCAGAGTCCTCGGGCTCCAGGCCGCCACCGGCCAGCGCCGCGGCGGAGATGGGGTCGTCCATTAGCCGCGTGGTCAGCGAGAACGGTCCGATGGCCATGCCGACCGAGATCAGGTCTTCCTGCGTAGCCACAAAGGCGAGAGCCTCGTCGCGCGCTTTGCTGCCGGGGCAGAAGGGCGCGGTCTGCTCGCCCAGCAGCGCGGCAAAGGCCGCGTCGTCCAGCGGTGACTTGAAGTGGTAGGACTCTGCGTCGTGCGCGGTGACGCCAGCCATCGCCAGTAGATCGATCTTTTCCAGCCGCAGGTCCATCAGGGGCACTGCGAGCGGCGTTCCCCAGCGGCGGGCGGCGCGGGCGATCACCTGCCCCAGTGCAGCGCCGTCGTTGCGAACCTTCTCAGGCTCCGGCTCTTCGTTCATCACAAGGTCGGTGCCGATGGGCATGCAGATGCCGCGTTTGGCGAGGTCGAGATAGAACTGACGATCCATGGGTCAGGCGTCCTTCTTGAGACACACGAACCACTGCCCGCCCGGGCGGGCAGTCTGGCTTCGTGGAATTGGTGATGCAAACGTACCTAAACGCGAGGGTGACGTCACTTATGCGGCGAGCAGGGTCTTGACGAGGCTCACCGCGCCGCTGGCGTTTTCGCTGTAGCCGTCGGCGCCGATCTCCTGCGCGTATTGGCTGGTTACCGGCGCTCCGCCGATCATCACCTTGACCTTGCCGCGCAGTCCAGCCTTGTCGAGAGCTTCGATGGTGCTCCTCATGGACGGCATGGTCACCGTAAGCAGCGCCGACATGCAGACAATCTGCGGCTGGCGCTCCTGCACGGCTGCCACAAAGCTCTCCGGCGACACATCCGTGCCGAGGTCGATCACCTCAAAGCCGCTGCCTTCCAGCATCGAAGCCACGATGTTCTTGCCGATGTCGTGCAGGTCGCCCTTCACCGTGCCGATGACCACGCGCACGGTAAGTCGCTGGCCGGTGGCCACCAGCCGCGGGCGCAGCAGTTCCATGGCGCTCTTCATGGCTCGGCCTGCCAACAGCAACTCCGGCACAAAGTACTCCTCGGCCTCGTAGAGTCGTCCGACTTCGTCCATCGCCGGAACCATCGACTCGGAGATCAACTCCATCGGGTCGGTTCCGCTGCCCAAGGCAGCTTCGGTCAGGGCGTGGGCCTGTTTGGCGTTGCCGTTCAGAATTGCATCGTAAAGTTCCTTCAGTTGAGCCATGATTGCAGATCCTCGCTACGGGTTAAATCCTGGATCGAGGGCTGGAGCGAGCGATGGAGTGCCCTGCGCCGCACTTTGACTGCTCCCGCCAATGCTGTCTGAATTGAAGGAAAAAGATATACCACGCGCGGGTGCTGGCGCAAGCACGGCGATCACAAATCTCGCACGGTAAAGTAAACGTTAAAGTCGGCGAAATTCAAAAAAGTTGCCGCGCCTCTCTTGGGCGCGGCATCCTGGGGATTCGGTGTGTCCCTGGAAGGGTCTATTTGCCTTGCTTCGCGCCGGCTCGCACCTGCGCGTCAAGCCCGTGCGTCGGGTCCTTGTGCAGGAACTTCCGCGAGAAATCCGGCCAGAACTCCTGGAAGATCGAACCAAACCCGCCCTCGGCGGTCACGATGAATCCGTTCGTGAAGGTCTGTCCGATGCCCGAATCGCTCGAAGGATAGTAGAGGTTGGAGATGCCTCCCGAAGCGATATTGCCCAGAACGTTGGAGTAGTTCGGTTCCCACTTGCCCGTATTGTCGTGCTTGCAGACCACGTTGGTCGCCAGCGAATACAGCAGGCGGTGCGTGAAAGTACCGTGCCCCAGCCGGAAGTAGCGCGGGTCCTGGTGCAGCAGCGAGGGCAGAATGCCGTTGCCGATCATGGTGCCATTGATCGAGTCGAGATAGGCGGCGCCTGCGCGCTTGCCGTATCCCTCGGCACCCCAGCCAAAACCTGTGTTGTCGTCCTTGAGTTCGTGGTAGCCAGCCACCAGGAAAGCTCCCGCGAAGGTAACTGGGTCGAGCGAAGAATGCAGCGCAAGGCTCATCTTCTGCATCCGTGTAAGGCTCACGGCGTCGCTGCGGTAGCTGATATTGAAGGCTGGAACAATACCAAGGACGCGTTGGTGCTCCTGCTCCTTGAGCTGCGCAGCCGCTTTTTCGCGCTGGCTTGGCCCGGCGGACGAAGCCGAAGAAGAACTGGACGATCCGCTCTGTGGAACTGGATTCTGCCCGTCTTCTGTAGCCATCGCCATCAGAACCGGGGCAGGAGCTTCAGGCAGCGCCTGGGCCGCGCCGGTCTTTTCGGTTTGCCCCTGCGCATGTAGGGTGTACGCCGATCCGTTGAAAACAGACAAGGAAAGGATCAAAGCAAAGGACAGTCGCAACTTAGAGAACATTCATTCACCAGAATCTGGATTTTTTCTTCTTGAAGATCACGGCGGACGGAAAGAGTTCAAAACACGCTGGCCGGGGCGTAACCGTGGCACATCGCCGCCAGAAAAGAAATCGGCAGCCGTAGCCTGTCTTCTTACGGAGCCCTGCGCGTTCAATCGGCAGACGCATTTGATTAGACGCAGGAAATCTCTGCGAAGATGATAAATGCGGTTCAAGACAGCAATGTGAATGCGCGTCGTGCCGCCAAGCCTATCATATCATTCAGCTTAGCGTTCCTCGCCTTCCCGCTGGCCAGGGATCGTAATGCGGTTCGAGCTTTCCCTCTCGGGTCAGGGTTTGGTGCTCGTGCGGCCCGTCCCCGCGTTGGGCGCGGCAGAGGATTTCTGCTGCTCCTCGATATCCTTCTTCAACTCTTCGGCCAGGGCTTTGCTGCGCTCCTGCACGCGCTGCATCACCATGGGCATGTATTCCTGCAGGATGGCGGGTTGCGCATCCAGCAGATGCTGGCCGGCCGGCGAGGTGTGGAACGCAATCAGGGCGTCCACGTCGTCGCGCGACAGATGCCGCCGATAGACCGCGGCCATGTCGTTCAGCATCTCGTCCACCGGATACATGTTCATCGCTTTGGTGAAGAATCTCTGCATCAGCTTGTCGCGTTCCGCCTGCTGAGCGGGAGTAAGCCGGGCGCTTTCCGGTTGCTGCGCCGCTATCTGCGCCGCCTGCTGCCGGGCGGCCTGCTGCGCGATCATCGGCATGGTTTTCAGCACGTTGGCCATCTGCTGGCGAATCCGCATCACCTCAAAGAGCCTCTGCAACTGCTCCCTTGTTGCCTGCTGCTCGGGCGGGACAATGGCGGCAGGGCCGGCTCCTGGGGCCGGAGCGGCTTCCTGCGCAAGGGCGGGAAACGCGGCGGCAAGCGACATGGCGAGAATGAGGACTCTGGAGACTTTGAACATCGCGTTCACGGGTTCCTTTCGGCGCGGATGAGCCGGTTCAGGCGGCGAAGTCGATAAAGCCGCGTTCCGGGTTGGTGGAAACCAGTTTCACCTGAAGCTTGTCGCCCACGTCCAGCCCCTTGCCGCCTTCCACCAGTTTGCCTTCCACGTGCGGATCGAGGGTGCGGACAAAGATGCCGTAGTTGTTCACGCCGGTGACGATGGCGCTGTAGGTCTGGCCGATGTGCGGGTGCAGAACCACGGCGGCGATGCGCTTCTGCATCTCGCGCTCCACCTTGCGCGCGCCGTCTTCCATCAGTGTGCAACGTGCCGCAATCTCAGAGAGCTGGTCGGCCGTGTAGGGCTGCGCCTGCTTGCCGATCAGGGCTTTCAGGATGCGCTGCGTCACCACGTCCGGGAAGCGGCGGTTGGGGGCAGTGGAGTGGGTGTAGTCCTGCACGGCAAGTCCGAAGTGGCCGGGCGAAACCTCGTTCGGCTTCACCAGAACGTACTCGCCCGGGCCCATCAGCTTGACCACCGCCAGCGAAAGATCGGGGAAGTGGTCGGGGTCTGTCCGCTTGCGCAGAAGCAGGAAGTCGTTGAGGGCTTTGGAGTCGGGTGCTGCCGGCAGCGTCGTGCCCATCCCCGCGGCGAGCTGAACAATCCGGTCCCAGCGCTTGGGCGTGCGCACGATGCGCCGGATGCTGGCGATGCCGGCCTCTTCAAAGGTGCGGGCCATCACGCCGTTGGCCGCCACCATGAACTCCTCAATCAGCGAGGTGGCGCGGTTCTTTTCCAGCCGCGCAATCTCCACCGCTTCCTCGGCCAGCATCACCGGGCGCGTTTCAATGGTCTCCAGGTCGAGCGCGCCGTGCTGGTAGCGTCCGCCCAACATGCGCTGAGCCGCCGTGTCCTGTAGCTTGATCTGTGCGGCCAACTGTGCGTTGGCGGCAACCTTCGGGGGTGCGGGCGACCTGCCCTCCAGCCATGCGCCGATGCTCGGATACGCCAGTTGCGCATGGTTGCGCACCAGGGCGCGATACCTCTTGCCGTCACTGGCTGCGCCGGTGCCGTCCACGCAGAACTCGATCACTACGGCAGCGCGGTCCTGGTTCTCATTCAGCGAGGTGATGCCCTCGGAAAGCTCCACTGGGAGCATGGGGAAGACCTTCACGCCGGTATAGACCGAGGTGGTCTCGCTGCGGGCATGGCCGTCGAGAATGCTGTCCCTGTGCACTCGCGCATCCACGTCGGCAACGCCAACCAGGATGCGGATGCGGCCGTCGGCGAGCTGCTCGGCCCACTCGATCTGGTCCAGATCCTTCGATGTGTCGTTGTCGATGGAGGACCAGAGCAGCTTGCGAAGGTCCTGGACGCCCGGATCGGCGCATGGATCGGGCTGCACATGGATGTTCGCCAGTTCGGTTTCCGTTCCCGCCGGGAAATCCGGCTGGAAACCATGCTCGATCATGGCCGCATGAGCTGCCGCGACAAGATTGAAGTGGTAGGGGTGGATCGCAGGCATGGGGGAAAGGGCTCCTTGGGCTACAGCATTATCGGAATTGGTATAGACCGAAGGCACAATGCCAAGTGGCATTTTCCTCAAGAAAAAGCCGCCTCGCACGACGCTCAAAAAGTCTACTTATATTCCGAAAATGCTCTCGACATGCCAGCCTATCACCTTGCCCTCCCATCGCACAGGCAGCATTGCGTCAAAAAAAGGGCGGCCCGCAGGCCGCCCTTCCATCGCGCGCCGTCTGCGCACTATGTCCCTGTAATGACGTTGACGGTGAGATAGACGCTGTGGCTGACAACCGTGTTATTGACGTAGGCCGTTGCCGTGATCTTCAGCGTGGCCACGCCCAGCGGTGTTCCAACGGAGGCAATGGAGGCGCTGTTCGTACAGCCGACGCCGCTGCCCACCAGCCCGGCAAGCAGGAGCAGAAGCAGCAGCCCGCGTTCGACGGTCCGTCCGGCGCGTGCCAGCAACCGCCTGCGTACCCGCCGCCCGAAGGGCAGGAAGAGGAAGCCGATGGCTGCCAGCGCCGTGCCGCCAATCGCTCGCGGCCACACCAGAGGCGGCGCGCTCCTGCGGGCGAGTGCGCCTGACTGGAAGGTCTGCACGACGAACGTGACCGTGCCGGTCGGCACCACCTGTTGCGGGCTGGCCGTGCAGGTCATGTCGTCCTGCGTGGAGACGGCGCAGACCACCTGCACCTCGTTATTGAAGCCACCCTCGCCGGTGATGACATAGGAGGCCGTGCCGGACGAGCCCTTGACGATCGTCAGGTTGGTTGCCGGGTTCGACGCGGCCGGCGTGATCGTGAAGTCCTGCACCGTGATCGTCAGCAGGTTGGAGGTGGCGGCGTCGTAGTAGAGGTCGCCCTGGTAAACGGCGGAGATCGTGTCCTGGCCGCCGGGCAGCGTCTGGATGGTCAGCGCGGCCACCGAGGCGTCGCTGATCGCGGAGACCGGCGTAAGAGCGGCCTGGCCGATCACCGTGGTGCCGTTATAGAAGATGACCGTGCCGGTGGGGTTGGGCTCGCCTGTCGCCGTGGGCGCGGAGGTCGGGTTCACGGTGGCCGTCAGCACCACGGCCACGCCCGGAGGCGCAGTGCTGTAGTTCGAGGTAAGCACAACGTAGTCCGGCAGCGTGATGGCATCGAGCGGCAGTACGGTGGAGGTGCTGCCGATCCAGTTCGTATCGCCGGAATAAACCGCGGTGATCGTGTGGTTGACGTTGTCTTTGAGGGCAACGCCGGTCAGGGTGGCTGCGTTGCTGCTTACTGTAGCCGTGCCCAGCAGCGTAACGCCGTCGTAGAAGCTCACCGTGCCGGTCAGCGTGTACGTAACGCCCGTGGTAGCGAGCGCGGGTGCCACGGTTGCCGTCAGCGTCTCCGTCGAGCCGGCGGTCAGGGTTGCGGGCGTGGCCGTCACCGTTGTCACCGAAGCGCCCTTGGCGGCGATGATCGACACGGTGCTCGAATTCGAGGCCGTATAGTACGTATCGCCGCTGTAAGTGGCCGCCAGAACATGCGTCCCGGCCGAGACCACGTTCAACGTAATGGTCGCGGTGGAAGGCGAGCCGGCGGTAAGCGTACCGGAGCCCACTGCGACTCCATCCTCGGTGAGGGTGACAATGCCGCTGGGCAAGGCCGAAGCCGGGTTCGAAGAGCTGACGTTGACGGTCACCGTCATCGATCCGCCCGCTGTCGGCGTCTGCGTGGACGGCAGAACAGTGGTCGTCGTGGGACTCTTCGCCACCGTCAAGGTAACGGCTGGCGATGTGGAAGTCGCGTAGTTGGTGTCGCCGCTGTAGACCGCCGCCAGTGCATGAGAACCCGGCGTGAGGCTGGTCGAGGTCAGCGTGGTGCTGGCCGATGCGGGGTTGCCCGAAACCACGGCAACACTGCTGACAGCAACGCCGTCCAGAGTGTAGCTGACGGTGCCGGTCGGCAGAGTGGAAACCGTGGTGCTGGGCATAATCAGGGAAGAGACGGAGAGCGATGCCCCGCCCGCGGGTGTGGTGGTTGCCGGTGTCACCGTGGTGGATGTGGTCACCTTGGGTACGGCCAGCGCGACAGACGGCGAAGTCGAATTGGCGTAATACGTATCGCCGCTGTAGGTGGCCGTCAGGGTATGCGCGCCGGGCGACATCGCGGGCAGCGTCAGGCTGGCCGTGGCGGGATTGGCGGAGGTGATCGTCTGCACGGCCGTTGCCACGCCGTCCACGCTCACCGTCACCGTACCCGTTGGGAGCGCGGTGTTCACCGCTGCCGGCGTCACCGTGACGGTCACCGGCAAAGTCGCGTTCAGCGCAGGCGTCGTCGTTGAAGGCGTGACGACGGTCGTCGTGGCCGTTCGGGACACGGTGATGTTCACCGCCGGGGCCGTCGAAGCATAGTAGTTGCTGTCGCCGCTGTAGAGCGCCTGGATCGCGTGCGTGCCGGTGGACGGGGCGGTGATGGTGGCAGTGGCCGTGGTGCCGCCCGCCAGGGTAGCGGTGGCCACGGTAGCGCCGTCCAGCAGGAAGGTGACCGTACCCGTAGCGGAAATTGTCGTCGATGTAGAGGAAGCCAGCGTCGCCGTCAGTAGCAGGCTGGTGTTGGCCGTCGGCGTCACGGTGGCCGGGGTGACCGCAAGGGTGGTGGTCGCCTTGTTCACGATGATGCCGACACTGGTCGAGGTGGCGCTGTTGTAGTTTGTGTCGCCGTTGTAGGTGGCAACAACGGTGTGCGCGCCGATGGCCGGCGTGGAGATGGTCAGGGTAGAGGTGGAGGGCGATCCGGCTACCACCGCCGAAGTGCCGATCACCGTGCCATCCACGCTGAAGGTAACCGTGCCCGTAGCCGATGTGCCACCCGTCGAAGGCGGAGTGACCGAGGCCGTCAACTGCAGGGTGCTGCCCGCGGCGGGGGTGGTTGTCGCAGGCGTGACGACCACCGTCGGCGTGCTCTTCAGGGCGTTGATGGTGACAGCCGTAGCCGTCGAGGAAGAGTAGTACGTGTCGCCGCTATAGGTGGCCGTCAGGGTATGCGCGCCGGAGGACGGCACGGTGAAGCTGAGCGCCGCGGTTGCCGGCGATCCCGAGGTCACCGTCGCGCTGCCTTGGGAGACGCCGTCGAGCGCGAAGCTGACGGTTCCGGTGGGAAGGGTGCTGAGCGTCGAAGACGGATAGACGTATGCCGTCGCCTGCAGTGTGCTGCCCGCTGCCGGAGTGGACGTGGACGGAATCACGCTCAGCGTCGTGGCCGTCTTTGAGACCGTGATGGTTCCGGAGTAGGCCGAAGACGCTGCGTAGTAGGTGTCGCCGCTGTAGGTAGCCTGAATGGTGTGCGTGCCCGTCGAGGGTGCGGTGATGGTGAAGCTCGCGGTCGAGGGCGAGCCCTGCGTAACCGTCACTGTGCCGAGGGTCGTTGTGCCGTCCAGCAGGAGCACCACGTTCCCGGAGGGCTGCGAAGAGAGGTAGCTCGTAGGCGTAATGCTGACGTTCACCTGCATCGAGCTGCCGGAGGTCGGCGTGGTGGTGGAAGGCGTAACCGTCAGCGTGGTGGGGATCTTTGAAACCGTGAGCGTGACGACCGGCGAAGTGGCGCTGGCAAAGTTGGTGTCGCCGGGATAAGTGGCTTGCACTGTGTGCGAGCCGGAGGTGGGCACCGTGAGGGAGTAGGTAGCCGTCGTGCCGCTGACCAGGGCGCCCGTGCCAGCCGTTGCGCCATCCAGCAGGAAGGTGATGGTGCCGGTGGGCAACGACCCTGCGGAGTTGGTCTGCGACAGCGTGGCCGTCAACAGATCTGAACTGCCGCCGGTCGGTGTTGAGGTGGCCGGCGTCAGGGCCAGCGTGGGAGCAATCTTGGTAACCGTAATCGAGGCGTTCGGCGAGGTGGCCGTGGTGTAGTTGCTGTCGCCGCTATAAACCGCCGAGAGCGTATGCGTGCCCGTGCTGGGCGCGGTAATGGTCAGCGTCGCCGTGGAGGCGGGCGAGCCCGCGGTCACGGTGGTGGTTCCGACAAGAGCGCCATCCTCATAGAAGCTGACCGAGCCTGTGGGAACCTGGGACTCGGAAACAGTGGGCGTCACGGCAGCCGTCAGCAGAAGGCTTGCGCCGGGCAACGGCGTTAGGGTGGCCGGGGTCAGCGTAACCGTGGGCGTGGACTTCGTGATGCTGATAACGACCTGGGGCGAGGTCGAACCCGAGTAATCGGTATTGGTTGGGTACACAGCCTGCAGCGTATGCGTGCTCAGGGTGCTGTTGGCCGGCATCAGCACGGTCGGGAAGGTGGCCGTGGTCACTCCGCCGCTGGTTGCCAGAGACGCCGTGTAGGTCTCCTGGCCACCGTCCACATTCAGCGTAATCACGCCCGAGGGCGTTACCGTGCCCGCGGGCGGCGAACCAACGGTAAGGGTCACGACGACCGAGATGTTCTGTCCTGGCGCGGCGGTGGTGGTGGAGGGAGTCACCACCAGACTGGTGGTGCTGGCCTGGGTGTTGACGTTGATCGGGGGCGTCGAGGTGGCGGCGGCATAGTTCGAATCGCCGCTATATTGGGCCACCATCTCATTGCCGCCCAGCGCAAAGACGCCCTCCAGCGTGGCCGAAGCTGTACCCGTCGAATCGACCGTGATGGGCAGCGAAAGGCTCTGGCTCGTTGTCGTGTCGTAGAAGACTACTGTACCCGTCGGAGCCGTGCTGCCGGACGTAGACAGCACCGTGGCCGTAAACGTCACCGACGCGGAGGGGTTATAGGTGGAATTGGTCTGTTGCGGCGAAATCTGGAGGGTCAGCGATGTGGAACCCGAGCCGGCCATCGGCGTCGGCCAACTGGTGAGCATCGCCTGCGCGTTCACTGCGCCCAGGCCCGTGGCCAGATCGTAACCGCTGGCCGCGCTGTAGCCGATCTGCCCGGTAGCGCTGCAACCGGAGGTGCCGCTTGCGCAGGCCAGTTGTGCGGCTCCCTGTTGCACGTCGGCATAGACCCCGGACTTGCTTTGCAGCGAGTAGAGGCTAGGCTGGAGGCTGCCCTGTGCGCCGTGTTCTTCGGCAACCAGTGCCGCCACGCCAGCGAAGATAGCCGCCGCCGCGGAGCTGCCGCCGCTACGCACCGGAGTGCAGCCGCTTGCGGTTGCTGTCCCGCTGAGGCAGAAGGCGAGGCCGTGGTTTACGCCCGAGTCGATGGCCGTGGGCAGCACCAGATCCGGCAGCAAACGATTTTGCGGCAAGGCAGACGATGATTGTGTAGCTGTGGACTGCCACACCGGCGCGGCGTACACCGTGCTGCTTCCGCCGCCACTGGCATAGGCCGGCTCCGCGCTGCCGGCGGGTGACCACGCGGCAAGCGCGCTGGCTCCCGCCGCCGGACCGGCCGCTGTGTAGGCTGCCACGCCAACAGCCGTGTTCCATGGCGTGGACGCCAACGCGTTCACCGCATAGCCGGTGCTGACCGGAGAGGTGCTCCCGGCCAGGTGGCAGGCGGAAGCGCCGCTGTCGCCTGCCGCGGCTACGATGGCGATGCCCTCGGCTGCCGCTTGCCGATAGAGCGCAGCGTAGTAGGCCTGATGCGCCGGGCTCATGCCGGCTTCGCAGGAGGAGTAGCCGATCTCGACCGTGTGCGCCAGAGCCTGGTCAACGATGGCTGCCAGTGCCAGGTCTACGCCGTCCGTCGCACTGGTGGAAGCAGCGGGAACCAGGAGAATCTGTGCCGAGGGAGCGGCTGCGCCAGCCCACGAAGCGGCCAGTGTAGCTTCCGCCTGGTCGTCGGCAAGGCCGGGGTCCGCGCCGTTCAGCCTCACTTGCAGCGGCTGCGCCGTCAGTCCAAAGGTCGAGCGGAAAGCAGCCACGTCGGCGAGGTTTACGTTGCTGCGGGCCGGGATCGCAATCGACTCGCCCGAGCCGTTTACGCCGGAGGCCTGAAGCGCGTCCAGATGCAGCAGTTGTCCAGCCAGCTTCGGCGTCAGCGCCTCTGCAGTGGAAACCGAAGTGCGCGCGGCCAGGTCGGCGGGCGAAACCGCCAGGCTCTGCGGTGTGGTCAGCGCCGGGGCTGCCACTGCGCCATCCAGCGAGACCAGTCCCTCCACCAACGGCGCAAGAGCCGATGGCACTGAGATCGCCCCAGTCAGGACCGGGCGAGGTCCACTGGCGGTGGCGACAACATGCACCTGCGTCTGGAAGGCCTGCTCAACCTGCGCGGCAGTGCCGGAGAACTCGATCCACCCGCGGCCCGTGGGCAGCGCGGCTACCGCGAAGCCCTGGCTCTGCAGCCAGGCAACCACGGCGGCCACGTCTGAGGCGGAGTTGGCATAGGCGGCGGCGTACTCGGCGGGAGTGAGCCAGCGATGATAGGAAGCCGATGCGGGATTCTGCAGGTCCGCCAACTTGGCGGTTAGAGCCGACTGCTGCGCGTCCGAGGGCGAAAGCAACAGGATCATCCGCGACAGAGGCTGATTCGCTGGCGCAACGCCAAGGTCGGCGGCGATGCGGCTCTGCGGCACTCCGCCGTGAGGGAGCGCAACCGTGGAAGAGGTTTTCCAGTCGCCCGCCAATCGGGAGGTTGCCAACGGGTTCGGGCTGGCGAGTGTGTTGGCCGGGGTCTGAGCCGCGGCCGCTCCAAGAACGGATAGGAGAAGGAGTGCGAGCGGCAAACGGAAGCTTGGTTTCTTTACCATATCTTCTTCGTCGTGGTCCCCGGTTGATTCTGCGCCGCGCTTCGGGCAGAAAAACGGGAGAATATCCCATCTTCCTACAAAGAACGGAGTTTGGTGCCTACACTTTCGGTGTAGATGGTCCACACACTTCCGGTGCTTGGCCCTGATTGTATAGCGGTTCGGGGTCTGGAAACAGCAGATTCTTCAGTGTACAAGGGCCATTACTGGCCCGGGCGGAAACAGGAGCGGCCCGTTGCCTCCGAACTTGTCGTGCTCGGATGCAACGGGCCGCTCTTTCCAGCGTGTTTTAGAGTCCCAGGTCGGAGAGCACCTTGGGCTTGGATTCCTCGACTGCGAGCAGGTTGTGGCAGTTGGCGCAGTCCTGCGTAATCGCCTTGCCGTCCTTTGAAACATGGTCGCCATCGTGGCAGCGGAAGCAGCCCGGATAGGCGATATGCCCGATGTTGTTCGGGTGGGTTCCCCAGGTCACCTTCATGTCCGGGAAGACGTTGCGGGAATAGATCGCCACGAGCTGATCTCCGGCGGCCTTCACCTGCGCGGCCTTGCTCTGTAGCACCTCGGGATGCTGCGCGCGGTAGAAGGCAACCAGTTGCTGCGGGATCTTCGTCTTCGCGTCGTCCTGGCTGGAGTACGTCGTCTTCAGCAGTTCCAGACCTTCCTTGTGAATCCAGGGAAGCTCGGGGCTGATGGCGCCGTCGGCCATGGCGCGGTTCACCGCTTCTTCCGGCGTCTGGAAGGTGTGCGAAGCGCGGTTGTGGCAATCGATGCAGTCCATCACGCGGCGCTCGCCCTGCGGCACTGCGCCGTTCAGCGCCGAAGCGCCAAAGACCGTCTCCGACCCGTCGGCATTGCGGCGCTGCACCCACGGAATGGTGCTGCGATCGGCTGACGTGGCGATGTACTCCATGTGATTCAGGTGTACGCCGTGGATGCCGCTCAGATGAGAGAGCGAGTCTTCGCCGCCCAGATGAAGCACCAGCACGGTCTGCGCCTCGGTGTTCTTCTCGTCGTCGGCAAAGCTGGACTTCACCAGCAACTTTTCGCCCACAAACTTGGCGGGCGTATGGCAGGCCTCGCAAATTTCGCGCGCCGGGCGCAGGCTGGTGACGGGCGAGGGAATCGGCGTGGGATAGCGGCCGATCGACACCTCAATCAACTGCTTGGTGCCGTTCACCTTGGCCTCGAAGTACGACTTGGCTCCGGCGCCAATGTGACACTCGACGCAGGCCACGTGCGAGTGCGCCGAAACCTTGTAGGCCGCGTACTCGGGATGCATCACGTGGCAGGACTGGCCGCAGAACTGCGGCGAATCCATGTAGGCCGCGCCGCGATAGCTGGCCGTGGCGACGATCAGCAGATTGGCGATGGTAGCCAGCAGAACAATATCCAGCCCATGCCGGAAGATCTTGTCGTTCAGGTCGATCTTGGGATAGACGGCGGGTATCTGGCCGGCCTTCAGCAGTGCGCGGCGGCGCACCAGAACGCCGATGGGAATCAGCACCAGGCCGATGATGAACAGCGCCGGCAACAGGAAGAAGAAGATGATGCCCAGGTAAGGATTGTCGTTGGCCCGGCCGAAGAGCTCGACCATCCAGTAGGCAACCATGGTGACAGCCGAGGCGCTGGTAATGGCCCCGCCTGCAAGACTGATGGGGTTATTGCCGAAGAACAGCGCCGGCCGTACCCAGTTTTCGCGGAATTTCTGAAAAAATGACACTTTTCCCCCTACGAGGCAGAAATCTTATCTCTTGAAGAGTGCTCCTGCATAGAGCAGGTTGATGGGTTCGAAGGAACTCTCGGAAGAGCGGGGAAGCCTGGCCATGGGGCCAGCCGAGATTGCCTGAAATGGGCGGCCCGCCGCAAGCGGCGGGCCATTCCTGCTTGTTCTTCTGAGCCGGCGGTTACTTCAAGGACTTGAAGTAGGCCGCTACCGCCTTGACGTCACCGTCGGAGAGGCCGGCAACAGGCTTCATCTTGCCCTTGCCGCCCTTGACGACCGCCTCAATCTGCGCCTCGCTGAGGGCCTTGATGGCGGGGTCGGACACCGGCTTGACGCCCATCAGCTTGGCAATGCCGGGGTTCGGGGTGCCAGCGGCGCCGTGGCAACTGGCGCACTTCGCCTTGTAGGTGGCAGGGCCGTCGGCAAAGGCCATCGCGCCCGTCAGTGCAATCGCGAGAGCCAAAACAACGTGAGAACGAACCGAATTCTTCATGGGGAAACTCCTTGGGTTGTTGCCGGCCGATTTGCAGTTGGGCGGCTGGGCCGAGTTGATCTATCCGTCAGAGGTCCGGCAACCGAAAAAAGCGAGCCACCGGATCGGCTTCAAAGATAGCAATTTACTTCCACTTCGGCAATCCGGCGCGATCCGGCTCCCTGCCGGATCGCGCCTGGCTGCCTCTTACTTGGCAAAGGTGCGATAGTAGTTCACCGCAGCCTTGATCTGATCGTCGGTCACCTTGCCCGCATAGGCAGGCATCTTGCCGGCGCCCCGCTTGGTGATTTCGATCATCTGCGCTTCGCTCTTCGACTTCACCGCAGGATCGCTAGCTGCCTTGACGCCCATGCCCTTGGCAATCCCCGGGGCAGGTATTCCCGCCACTCCATGGCAACTGGCGCACTTCGCTTTATAGGTTGCTTCCCCGCTGGACTGGGCAAAGCTCATAGCGCCGGCCAGCAGGACAACCGCTGCCGACGCCAGTACGAACCGAATGCTCTTAATCATGTAAGACTCCTGCATTACATCTTCGGCCATCGCCGCCCTCTGGGCCGCGGGGATCCGGAGATCTTTTGCCGCCTTGGGTTCAGGCGCCCATCCAGTTGCCGGTCGCGTGTGGCCGGGCAGGGTGGAGCGGTGCAGCGTAAAAAAGGGTGGACCGGAAGAGAAATCCGATCCCGGTCCACCCTTGCAATTGTCAGCCTCGCAGGCCACTCCGTTAGAACTCGTAGTGAATGCCCAGCGAGAGGTTGTTGGCGTGGAAGTTGCGCGGTGCGGTCATGCCCGCCGTCCCGCTGTTCATGCCGGTCGAAACCGACATGGTAGCGCAGGGGACGATGTTGGCTGCCGTAGCCGTAGCGACCGAGTTCAAAGTGCAGTACTGCGCACCCGAAGGGCCACCCTCGCCGTAACCGTAGTAGTTGTACTCCGCCTTCCACACCAGACCGGGACGAACCGTCCAGTCGATGTTGACGTAGGGAGTCTGATAAGCCGATTGCAGCGAACCGTTGACCGCACGAGCATCGGTAAAGAACTGGCTGCCGTTCACCGAGCTGATCCGGTAACCTGCGCCGTACTTCACCTTGTCGTTGGGGTTCAACAGCACGCCCACCGAGCCGTGCTGCGTCGGGGCGTCCATGAAGGCACGCGCCCACCATTGGGTCGGGGTGGCGTTGGTGGCGCTGGTGACGCAGGTAAGAGGCGCACCCGAAGAATTCACCGATGCTGCGCCTGCAAAGTACGGGCTGGTGGTGCCGGCAAGGAATCCGCTGTCCTGGTTCGCGTAGCAGATGTTGGTGGCCGTGTAGACGTCGCTGTAAGCGTAGTCGAAATTGACCGCCATGTGCTCGCTGGGCGTCAACACGCCGCTCAGGCTGGCCGTGCGGCTATAGTCCACATGATTCAGAGGACCGTACAGCAGCGTAGCGCCCGAGTTGTTGGTGTTGTTGTGCCGCTCCGAGTCGTTGTAGGCAGCCGTAAAGGTGGCCCACTTCTCGGGACGGAACTTGGTGTGCACGCGATAGTGGCGCACCTGGCGCGGCGACATGGCCGTGAAGGCGTTGTCGTCGTACATGGCCTCGATCGAGCCGTTGATGTCCCAGTTGCTGTTCACGCGATAAGCCGCATTCAGAATGCCGCCGTTCTCGGTGATGGCAATAATCGTGCGGGTGGGGGTGGCAGCGGAGACCGCAGTGTTGATGCCGATGTTGCGGTTGCCGTAGCGATAGGTAAAGGCCAGGCTTGCCTTCGGCGTCACGGTCCAGCTAGCCGTCAGATTGTTGGTCAGTTGCTCATTGCCGAAGTAGGTGTAGGAGCTGCCATACACCAGGCCCGTAACTAAAGCGGAGTTGGTCACGGTGGTAGTAAATGGACCCTGGTAGTTGATCGTCTCCGAAGTGACCGGCGTGGTTGCCGTGGCCACCTTGGTGTAACCGGAAACATTCAGACTGCCCGGCTGGGCATTCGCGGTCAAGGTCACCTGATCCGAGAGATCGAAGTTCTTGGCCACCTGCCAGACCACGCCGAACTCCGCATTGTAGACCTCACGCTTGGCGCTGCCGGAGGCGCTGAAGTACTCGTTGCGGGCGGCGCCGTTCAGGCCCCACGCGTTTTCGTTGTAGTTGGGCATGTTCATCGTCAGCCAGCTGTAGCTGGCCTGACCGTTCATGCTCAGGTTCTTGATGCTGCTGGACTGGAAGCGCAGCGTCTCGCTCGGCATAGTGGTACGGATCGGATTCGTCCGCGAGTAGCTGGTCACCACGGAGCAGGACGGGTCGATGATCGGCTTGCCGCCATTCGGCGAAGCGGAAAGGAACTGGCCGGGCGTCGCGGGGCTGGTGCAAGTGCCGTACGTGGTTACGCCGCCGGTTGTGGTGGCGGCTCCGATGCTGTACGGGGCAAAGCTGGTGGTGGTCGTAGCCGAACCGTTGCTCGACAGATCCCAGTTGCCCAGGTAGGCCGGAGTGCCGTCAGCTTCCTGCACCAGGAATCCATTCGGATCCAGAGTGAAGTAGCTGTTCTCCTTGTAGCGGTGAATACGCTGCTCGTAGGTCACGGTGGTGCCCAGAACCGGCTTCCAGTCGACAGCCGCGGAGTACTCGTCGGTCGAGTGGCGCAGGTACTCCTGCAACAGAGCGCTGTACTTCAGGATGCCTGCCGAGCGCGCCGGCTGCAGCGATGGGCCCTGCATGATGTTCTGCGAGTAGCCGAAGTGCAAGGTGACCTTGGACTGCGGATAGAGAGTGAGATTGGTGTCCGTCATGCGGCGCACCGAGTTGGTCATCACCGAGGAGTGCTGCAACTGCGGCCAGGCCAGGGTGCCCGTGGGCGCTGCGACCGGGCCGATAGGCAGGCTCAGGCCGGCAGGAACATTCGAGTTGCCCAGCAGGTCGTAGTCAAAGTACTGACGGTTGCGGCGGAAGGTGCCGGTGAACTCATACAGCTTTGCCTTGCTCAGCGTGAGCCGTTCAAAGTTGTAGGGATCGCCGCCAAAGCCGGTGCCGAATGCGCTGGCATCGTCAACCCAAGCCTTCTTGTTGCTTGCCAGTTTGTGCAGTTCGAGGGACTCGCCGCTTACGCGGGGGCCGGACTGCAGGTTAACGAGGGTGTCGTACATCGCGCCGGAACCAACTTTGTTGGCCACGCGGCCGCCCACGTCCACCGAATGGCGTGCTGAGTAGCCATCGGGTGTGCTCATCTTCGAGGGATTCATCGCCGGCTCCTGCGCCAGGGCGATGCACGCGGCCATCGGCATGGCGATGACCAGCCCCGCGGCCAGAAGGCTCATGCGGGTGCAGCGTGCTGATAGGTGCCGTTTCAAACAGCCTGTGTTCATAAAAGCCTCACTTCGTTGCGTCTCGTGTCGTGTCGGAACCTGTTTGCAACTCATCCGCCTGCCTGCAGCGTCCGCAATCGGTGCAGGAAGACGGGAATCTCGTTAGCGCTTGAGGAACTGATCGAGATTCGAGCCATGAACCATCGTGTGGCAACCGATGCAGGGCGTAACGTCGCTCGATTGGCTCAGCAAAGTGGCGTTATGGACAGCGTTTGTCCCCACCATGCTGTGGCACTGAGCGCAAAGAACGTTGATCGACGGTACGTTCAATAGCCTTGCATTCTGCGAGCCGTGCGGGGTGTGGCAGGACAGGCAGCCCTCGCCCTTCACCGCGGCATGCTCGTAGACAAACGGTCCACGCTTTTCCGAGTGGCACTTGGTGCAGATCGCATTCTGATCGGCAGTTGACTTCAGGTTGTTGGGTCCGAATGTGCCATGCACATTGTGGCAGTCTCCGCACTTGACCGCGCCTTCATTCACCCTGTGGTGGAAGGGCATGTCAAACGAGGGCTTCACGTCGCTGTGGCACTGGAAGCAGAGCGTCGGCTCGGAGGCCTTCAGCAGATGCTCCGTCTCGCCCTTGGCATGCACACTGTGGCAGCTCGTGCAGCCTACATTGGCCTTGGCATGCTGCGAGCGCTCGAAGTTCGGGTGCGCGCTGGCGTGGCAGGTCAGGCAACGGGCCGTCACTTCCTTCTGCGAGGCCTTGGCCGGATTGAAGATCTTGGTGGTGTCGCCGCCGCCTTCAACGTGCGCCTTGCCGGCGCCATGGCAGTTCTCGCAGGTCACGACTTTGTCGCCACCGTGCATCTGCTCCATCTTCGTGTGAGGATTCGACGCAAAACCCTTGGAAACTTCCTCGTGACAGGTGGCGCAGGTCTCGGAACCAACAAACTGGTCGGAAGCAGCAGCCTGGGCCGTCTCGGGAGCTTTCTTTTCTCCGGCCGGAGCGGCCAGAGCCGTGGCGCAGAGGATTCCGGCGCCCAGAGTCAACAACAAACAAGCACGCAGTCCCGTCAAAAACCCCGGAGCCGCACCGATTGGCAATCGCGTTACAGGCCTAGCTTTATGCATGCAAAATACCGCCTTGGATGCTCTCATTGCGCCACCTCCGAAACAACTGTACCAGCGTTCCACATTCGTCAATGAAGAAATCCCCCGGAAATTGGGGGACGCGAATGAAAAACCGCCGGGACAAGCCATTGCAGAAATAGCGCTATGTGCGGAGCATCACTCCATGCCATTGAGAGTACGTTTACGGAATCAAGACTGACGGTGATATTCATCACACTCAAAGAGCTAGCATTCAGGCGTCGCGATTTTACTCGCTCTAGGTGATCTAAGTTGCTGATTATGGGCTGCATGGCTCTAGATTTGCCCGATGGGGCAGATGGACCCGCTCCTCGCTCTCCGAGGGGTTCACTGGAAAGCTGAACATCAATAAAGGAGTGGGTTTCGGCAGACGGCCGCTCGGCGCCTCCCGCCGGGATTCGCCTTTTCCATATTCCTGGATTGAAACACGGTTTTTACCTCAGAGGCACAATCGTGAGCCCGGTCACATCGTTGTCGGGAAACATTCCTGCAAACTGCCATGAGAGATCAGTAGTTGTCCGGAGCTGCCGTTTGTTCGCTTACTTGGCCCCTGGATTCAATCAATTGGGCGAGATTGCAGAATGAGGCTGACCGGTTGCACGGGGCAAGGCCATGACAGAGATGCAGATATCGCCGGAATTGCAAACGCGGCAGCGCCATGCCACGCGGCAGGTCCCGGCTGGCTGCGCGGCCTGTTCCAACCGGCGTCCCGGCTGGTTTTGTTCGCTGGGCAGCGCTGTACTGGCCGATCTGGAGCTGGCGACCAGCACGATCTCTCTTCCCGCACAGGCTACGCTCTTCACGCAGGGTGAGGATGCGCGCTGCCTTTATCTGATCTGCAACGGCTATCTGAAGCTGACCACCGGACGGATGGACGACCGGCAGATGATTGTGCGGGTGGCCGGCCCCGGTTCCATGCTGGGGTTGTACGCGGTTCTCTCCCACGGGCTTTACGAGGTCTCGGCGGAGTCGCTTACCAGCGCGCAACTGCGCCCGGTGGAGCGGGACCGCTTCCTGAGTTTTCTGCGCAGCCACAAGGAAGCACAGATGCGCGCCGTGCAGTGCATTTGCCAGGAGTACCGGTTTGCCCTGCAGGATGCCTGCCGCATTGCCCTCTCTGAAACCGTTGCCACCAGGCTGGGCCGTCTGCTGCTCGAGCTGGCGCACCAGATCGGCGAGCATCTGAGCGCGGGCGGGTTCCGCTTCCCTCTGCTGCTGACGCATGAAGAGATGGCCTCGATGACCTGCACCACCCGCGAGACGGTCACCCGCACGCTGGGTCAGTTCCGCAAAGAGGGCTGGATCTCCATCGAAGACTCGCTGGTGACCATCCACAATCCGGACCGGCTGCAGGCGCTGCTGTAGAGCATTTGGCCGCGCGGCTTCCCCTCCGAATCGATCTCCGTCAAGGAACTGTGATCTTCAAGCGCTATCATATGTAGTGGGAGTTCAATCCGCCCATGAACCGTTCTTTTGCCTGCTTTTCTGCTCTTCTCCTGACTGGCTGCCTGGCAGCCGCGCAAGCCGCAAACCCTGGACCGGCGCACAGCGCCCCCAAGATTGCGGTGACCACCACGGACAGCCCGGAAGTTACTCAATTCCAGAAGATCGAAGACACCTGGGCGAACGCCGTCAATCAGCATGACCAATACAGCCTGGAGCTGGTGCTTTCGCCGCTCTTCGTGGACGTGTCGGCCACCGGCGACATCACCACCCGCAATCAGCAGTTGGCCCAGGTGATTATCGGCGAAGACAAGACGCTCTCTCTGACCCAGCGCGTGATTACCGTGCGCATGTTGGGCGACATTGCCGTGGCCAACGGCACCTACACGCTGCACCACAAGGTGGGTTCCGCGCAGGTGGACGAGAAGGGCGTGTTCACGCATGTCTTCGAGCGCCTGCGCGGCGGATGGGTTTGCGTCAACTCTCAGCGCACCGCGTTGCACGAGGAACCCAACACCAAGACCAAGAAGCAGTCCACGTCAGAGATGCCCTTCCATATTCCGCTGTTCGGCAAGAGCAACTAGAGAATCTATCCTCTGGGGGCAAGTTCGAGCGCCCCGCCCTCGCTGCGTTCTTGTTTTTGCGGCTACAGCGTTTTCGATTCTGCTCTTTACAGAAAGCGTATCGCCAAGTGGCTTTTTCCCCAAGAAAAAGCCACCTTTGATGCACTTCCAATGTGCACATATGAATCGAAAGCGCTCTAGGGTGGGATAGCACGATCACAGGATTCAATTGCCCGATTTGGAGATGTTTGTCCGGTGCCGCCGTCCTCAGGATGGCGGCGCTTTCGTCTTTCAGCCTTACTTTTCCGGTTCAGTCCGTCTGCGCTGCGCCTGCAACCGGATGGAGACGTGCACCAGGCCGAGCGCCGCCGGTGTGACGCCGGGGATGCGGCTGGCCTGCCCAATCGTAGCCGGACGCACACGCTCCAGCGTCTCGCGCATCTCCCGCGAGAGGCCGCTGATCGCGCCGTAATCCAACCACAGCGGAATCGCCACCGATTCGGCAGCCTTGAGCTTGGCAATCGACTTCTTCTGCTGATCCAGATAGCCGGCAAACTTGATCTCGGTTTCCACGGCGCGCAGCTCGGCCCGCCGCAGACCGGCAAGCGTGGTGGTATCGGCCAGCCACTCGGCCAACTGGGGTTCGCCGCGCAGTTCGTCCTCCAGCACGGCAAGCACCGGCTCGATGGAAACCTCAGGGCGCTTGAGCAGTTGCGCCCAGGTCAGTCCTGCAACCGCTGTCTGGCCTGCCAGCCCGGCGCGTTCCAGCTTTCCGGCATCGAGCTTTGTCGTGGTCAGCAGGCGTTCGAAAGCCGCCTTGCGCGCCTGCTTGCGTTCGTAGGAGGCCCATGCCTCGTCGCCGATCAGGCCCAGACGGCGGCCATGCGGCGTCAGGCGCAGGTCGGCGTTGTCGATGCGCAGATGCAACCGGAACTCCGCGCGCGAGGTGAACATGCGATAGGGCTCATTGGTGCCCTTTGAGATCAGGTCGTCGATCAGGATGCCCGTGTAGCCCTCGCTCCGGTCCATGGTGAACGGCGCTTCGCCCTTCACCCGGAGCGCGGCGTTGATGCCGGCCATCAACCCCTGGCAGGCGGCCTCTTCATAGCCGCTGGTCCCGTTGATCTGGCCTGCCAGGTAGAGCCCCTCCATGCACTTGACGCGCAGCGTGCGGTCCAGTTCCGTGGCGTCCACTGAGTCGTATTCGATGGCGTAGCCGGGGCGCAGCATCTCCGCTTGGTCCAGGCCGGGAATGGAGTGCACGATCTGCCATTGCACCTCCATCGGCAGCGAGGTGGACATGCCGTTCACGTAAACCTCGTGCGTGTGCAGGCCCTCGGGCTCCAGGAAGAACTGGTGCTGCGTCTTGTCGGGGAATTTGACGATCTTGTCTTCAATCGACGGGCAGTAGCGCGGGCCGATGCCCTCGATGCGGCCCGAGTACATCGCCGAGCGGTGCACGTTTTCGCGGATGATGCGCAGCGTCTCCGGCGTGGTGAAGGCGATGTGGCAACCGATCTGCGGCTGCGCGATCTTTGTGGTGCGAAAGCTGAAGGGCGTGGGCTCGGCGTCGCCCGGCTGCTCTTCGAAGGCCTCCCAGCGGATGGTGCGGCCGTCGAGCCGGGGCGGCGTCCCTGTCTTCAGGCGGCAGGTCCGCAGCCCCAGAGCCCGCAGCGCCTCGCCCAGCAGCACACTGGCCGGTTCGCCGGAGCGCCCCGCCGGATAGCGCTCTTCGCCGCAATGGATCAGCCCGTTCAGAAAAGTGCCAGTCGTAATAATCGTGGCCCCGGCCAGCAATTGCCGCCCATCGCGCAATTTGAGCCCCACCACCCGCCGCGCTGGCCTCGACTCGCCTTCGATTCCCTCGTCCCCTCGTTCCCTTGGTCCCTCGTTCCCTTGGTCCCTTGGTCCCTGTTCCTCCACCATCAGGTCCACAACCTCGGCCTGGCGAATATGCAGGCCGGGTTGCGACTCGAGAACCTCGCGCATCTTCACGCGGTAGAGTTGCTTGTCGCATTGGGCGCGGGGGCTCCAGACGGCGGGTCCGCGCGACGCATTCAGCAGCCGGAACTGGATGCCGACCGCATCGGCCACCTCGCCCATGATGCCGCCCAGCGCATCCACTTCGCGCACCAGGTGTCCTTTGGCCACTCCGCCGATAGCGGGATTGCAGCTCATCTGCGCGATCAGGTCAAGGTTCATGGTGATCAGCGCGGTCTTCAGGCCCATGCGCGCTGCCGCCATGGCGGCCTCGCAGCCCGCGTGCCCGGCCCCAACCACGGCAACATCGTACTGTTCGGTAAATGCCATTCTGGCTCTATTCTACGGACTTGCCGTTCTCCGTCGGCAGAAGGCGTCAAACGGCGGGCAGTTCCAGCAGGATCGCGGCGCCTTGCGGCTCCAGATTGATGGCCGACGCGCGCCCGTTGTTGTCCTGCAGAATGGCGGCGCAAAGGCTCAGGCCCAGGCCGGCTGTGTCCTGACCGGGCAGGACGGCCTCAAACGGATCGAAGGCGCGCTCCGGATGGAGAAAGCCCCGGCCGGAATGAGCCACAAGAATCTGCACTTGGCCTCCTTCGCTCCGCGCCTCAAGGCGGATTTCCCTTTGCAGTTCCTGAGCGCCGGAGGCATCCGCATTCTCCACGGCCGAAGCGCAGAACTGCAGGCAGTGCAACACCGCCTGCCGCAACTGGCGCGCGCTGCACGCCACATGGGGCAAAACCGGCGCGAAGTGCGTCCGAAGTTCGATGGAGCGGTGCAGAAACTCCGAGCGGTGCAATTCCTCCATATCGGCCAGAAGTTCCGCCACGGAGATGACGGTATGCTCTTCGCTGTGCCGATGCGAGACCCGCGAGAGGGTTTCCAGCGTGGAGCGCATGCGCCGGGCTTCGGAAAGGATGGCCGCAATGCCTTTTTGCTCCTCTTCGCCGAGCGAGGGAGCGCCTTCCAGCAGGGACGCATAGCCCAGAATGACCGTCAGCGGGTTGTTGAGTTGCTGCGTGACCTTGGAGGCCAACTGGCCCACCCCGGCAAAGCGCTCCGCGTCGATCAGCTTTTCGAGCAGTTGTGTCTGGCTGCGCGTGGCCTGCAAACGGCCGGCCAGAATCTCAATGGGTAGCAGGTCGTCGGCGCGCAGGGCGTCGATGTCGCGCTTGCGGTGCAGCGAGCGCATGCCCGACAACAACAGCGCACCTTCAATCGCGGAGCGGCCCGGCAGCGGAACGGCCAGCAGAGAGCCCAGACCCAGCCGCTTCAGGTCTTCGCCGGGGCGCAGCCAGGGTGCCAAATCCAGCCAGAACGCCTGACTCCGCTCCACAGCAGGCTGCGCCGCGCCCGGTGTCAAAACGCCGACCACGGGAATGCGCGCCACCACCTCCGCCAGCACTCCGGCCTGCGCTTCGTCCAGACCGGCAAATCCGGCCAGTCGATAACGTCCGCCTTTCTGCAGCAGAAGCGCGGCCTGCGCAAACCGGCTGTGCGCTACCACTACCGCACAAATGTCGTTGCTCTGGGCATCCACGTCGTCCACGCGGCGGCGCGAAAGGACCAGTCCGGAGTAGGCGGTGAGTTCCCCGCGCGCCCGCTGCTCACGCTTCCGGGCCGCCATGTTGAAGTTCAGCTCGTCCTCCAGCGCCAGCAGAATTGTGCCGATGGCCGCCACAACCTTGCCCATCACCACCACGTGGATCAGGTTCAGTTCGGCCGCGGGACTGGCGCTGAGGGCGGGAATGTCCTCGGCAGCCAGCAGCGACCACGCACCAAACCCAAGGGTGCTGAGCAGGACGCCGGGCGAAAACCTGCGAAAGACAAACACGATGAGAAGCGCCGCCACCAGCAGGTTCCCGCTTTCGATCAGCGTCAACGCCCGGGCTGCGCCCTGCGTGAAATAGGCCCGGTAGCAGACGACGCCCGCCGTTCCAATAATCGCAAGGCTCAGCGGTACGGGGATGGAGCCCTTTCTGGCGCTCCAGGCCACTGCAAATACAAACGAGAATCCGCCCAGCAGGGGAAATAGATAGTGCAGCGGACCGCCGGGTTCAACCCCCTGGAAAACGCCGAAGAACAGCAGCGAGTAGGCGACCAGCGGAAAAGAATAGGGAAGCACATACAGAACCCGGAACCGGCCCAGTCTGAAGTGCAGCGGCGAGAGCGAACCCAGAAAGAGCGCGGAGCCGATCTGGAGCGCGGTCTGGCCAAGGGCCACGGTCCACAAGTACTGAGAGTGCGACAACGGCAGGCGCTCCGGATAAAGCAGCACCATGGCCACCATGGAGAACAGGAAGCCGAAGAACCACAGGAATGTGCGGATATCCCGATAGCGGCGATAGATATAGCCGAATCCCGGCAGAATTAACGCCGTAAGAAGCAGCGCAGGAAGGTGATAATAGTCGGGCATCGAAGCCGTTATCTCCACTCTCTCGATGGGGTAAGTGATTGCCGTGCAGCCCCCTGCTGGCAGGGAACCCCTCCGCGCAATCTGGGGTGCGTCCCATCGGGCTGCCTCGTGCCGGCAATTGCCGTTCTCCGGGCAGTCCCTTCGGTACTTCCCCGCGTCCCGTCCTTGCGTCTAACGTTGCAGCAGAGCCACAACTGGCTGGGTGGTTGGCTTCGATTTCGCGTCCTTTCCATTTTTACTACGAATGGCGCGAAGACCCGGTGAGGCGAGGAGAAATACGCGAGTGAAGCTTTTTGGGTGGGTCGTTTTGTTGTTGGCGGCGCCGGTGCTTACGGCGCAAAACAAGGACACCTTTACGCCCATGCCGCTGGACGCCGGCTTCGGGCACATGAACGTGGCGCCTCCCGCCATCCCACCCGAGCAGATCGTGAAGAACTTTGCCGCCAAGGAGAGCGAGTTCCAGCGCGCCCTGAACCGGTATACCTACCGCCGCGTGGCCCGGGTGCAGGAGATCGACGAGGACAACAAGGTGAGCGGCGAGTACTACGAAGTGGACGACGTCATCTTCGAGCCCAGTGGCCGGCGCACGGAAAAGGTGGTCTACGCGCCGGAGAACACGCTCAAGCAGGTCTCGCTCTCTCCCTCGGACCTGCAGGATATTCAAAAGGGATTCCCCTTCGTGCTCACTGCGGAAGACATCGGGCAGTACAACGTGAGCTACGTGGGACAGCAGAAGGTGGACGACGTGGACTGCTACGTCTTCTCCGTCGAGCCCAAGGCGATTGAAAAGAAGAAGCGCTACTTCCTGGGGCGCATCTGGGTGGACGCGTCCGATCTGCAGATTGTGGTGACCAACGGGCGCATGGTGCCCGACGACACCCGCAAGGGCAGCGAAGACCTGCATCCGCCCTTTATGACCTGGCGCGCGCAGGTGGACGGCCACTACTGGTTCCCTGTCTACACAAAGGGCGAAGGGCTGCTGCACTTTGCCGGAGGCCGCGGCTACATGGCCAACGACGTACACCTGCGCGAAACCATCAAATACTCCGACTACAAACAGTTCGGCGCGGACATCAAGGTCATCTACGAGGGGCAGGACATTACCAACTCCGGCCAGAAGCCGGACGCAAGCCCGCAACCGCCGCCCGCAAAGAAGTAGACGCCTTAATAGAAAAGATACTTCCGCCAGCGATCGTCTCCCCGGCCCAACATGCGCATGATCTGGCGGCTGGTGTGCAGCGAGAAGGGCTTGGGGTCGCGCATCAGAATCATGTCGTCGATCTCGTGCAACATGCGGTTGCCTTTGCGGCGGTTGCAGCTATGGCAGCAGGCCACAAGATTCTCCCATGTGGATGCGCCGCCGCGGGAACGGGGAATCACATGGTCGAGCGTCAGGTCGCTGGGCGCAAGAATCTCGCCGCAATACTGGCAGGTGTTGCGGTCGCGCAGCAGGATGTTCTTCCGCGAGAGGGCGCGGGTCTGGTGGGGAATGCGCCGGTACTCCAGCAGGCGGATCACCGAAGGCATGGCCACGCGGCTGCGCTGCGCGTGCAGCGTAAGGCCGTGCTCCTCCTCGGTGCGCGCCACGCCTTTCAGCACCAGCACCAGCGCGCGGCGCGCTCCGCAGATGTTGATGGGCTCGTACGACGCGTTCAGCACCAACACCGGCATCTGCAGGATGTGAGTGGACGGAACAGTGGACAGATCCCCGGTTGATACCGCGGCTTTGGCGATGGCTTTCTGTTTGCGCGCATGAATCATAGCTTTTCCCAGCGACATCCTTTTCCCCTCGTTAAAAAGATGGATGGTCGTGCGATGAATCCGTAATGACCTCGTACACCTGCCTCATGACCGGATGAGTCATTGGGCTTTGGCCGGCTTCCCGTCCTTCTCTGTTGCGATCTGCAACTGTGTCGGCCACGCGGCGAGCGCGAGCCAGCGTGGCCACGCGGACCGATGCGGCTCCGGCTGCAAGCAGCGCCTGAGCGGCAGCGCGCGCCGTGGCGCCGGTGGTCAAAATGTCGTCTACCAGCAGCACATGCTTCATGACGATGGCCGTGGGGTCGGAAACCGAGAATGCGCCGCGCACGTTCATGCGCCGCTGGCGAGGCGTCAGGCCTGCCATGGTCTCCGTAGCGCGAAGCCGCATCAGCGTGCTGGCGGCAAGGGTCAGCTTCCAGGCAGGATGCGTCTTGCGCAGTTCGTGGAGGGCGGCAGCAGCCAGCGCGCGCGCCTGATTGAAGCCTCGCTGCGCGTACTTTGACCGGTGCAGCGGCACGGGCACCACCAGCATCTCTTCCGGCGCTTCGCCGGCAAGCTGCGCGATAGCCTGGGCCAGAAAGCCGCCGAGGTTGCCGGCCGCGCCGCGCAAGTGGTCGTACTTGAGCGCATGGATGGCGTCCCTCATGCGTCCCTGGTAGGGGCCGAAGGAGACAGCGCGCGCAAAAGGAGGAGGAGCCAGCCGGCAAGCCCGGCACAGTGCAAGGGGAAATTGAGCGGAAGGCAGATCGAGCGCGTCGCCGCAGCGCTGGCACACCGCATCCGTGCCGGCAGAGAACTCGGCCCAGCAGGCATCGCAAATTGGCACGGAGCAAAGCCGCGGCAGAGGGGAGCCGCAAAGAGAACAGGGAGAGGGAAGGAGGGCGCAACCAACAGCGTCCAGCGGACTTCGAAGCACACGGGCTACTGCACGCCAACGGGAGGTCTCCGATGGCGGAACCGCGATCATGAGTGAGCCAGAGTCCCTGTGGAAGACGCACCTCACCTGCGGCAGACGCCACAGCATGCACGCTGCCTCACGCCCAGTATACGCGCGCCGGACGATGGCTTCCACGCCCTTTGCCGGGAGCGCCGGATCGCTACCGCGAAATTCAGCGATCTTTCACATTCGCCCGCTCAGCATCTGGCACAAAAAATGCGGGCCTCCCGGACTGGAGACCCGCGATCCATCATTACGCTTGGCAAAAGCCCTAGAACGTTCCGGCCAGATAAGCCTCGGCCGCGCGGGTCTTCTCGGACTTCGATCCGCAAGCCGCCAGCACCACCGGCGACATGGTGAGCACCGGGCAATGCGAGTGCGCCAGCACCTTGTACACCACCCCGTGGCGGGTGATGGCCGCAAAGGCCGATGCGCCCTGCGCGCCCAGAACCACCAGATCGGCCTGCTGCGCGCGGCTCTGGTACAGCAACTCTTCGGTCGGATCGCCCGGAACCACAATGGTCTGGACAGCGATCTTGGCCTGGAGTTTGTCGGGCACCAGGCTCATCATCTCCTTCTCAATCTGGTCCAGCGTCCGGTTGGCCAGCACCTCGGCGCGGTCCTGCGGCCGGATCACATGCTGCAGAATCAGACGGGCATTGTGCTGAGCCGCCAGCTCGGCGGCATAGTTCACCACCACGCTGCTGGACTCAAGCAGGCTTACGGCGCAGAGAATGGTGCGCGTGGCAAAGTTGCGATAGGCGCCATCCACCACTTCCGGCCCAATGATGTACACCGGAACCTTGGCCGTGCGCAGAACCGCCTCGGCCACCGAGCCCACCAGCAGCTTGCCGATGGGGCCCGGCGAATGGGTGCCCATCACGATGCGGTCGATTTCGCGCTCGCGCAGAAAGGCGAGAATCTGGTCGGCGGCCAGACCGGGCCGGGCCACGATCTCGCAGCGGACGCCGGCGTCCTTGGCCTTTTCGGCGAGCGGTTCAAGCTGATGCTTCTCGGAACGCGCCGCGGCGGCATAGTCGTAGTAGCGAATGCCCGACGACTCGGAAGCCGCCACCACCAGCGTGTCATATGCGTGGAAGAGGATGAGTTCCGCGCCGAACTCCTTGGCCTGCGCAAGTGCAAATGCAAAGGCCTTCTCGTTGGCGGGGATCTCGGAGGCAAAGAGGATGGTTGAGGGCTTGCTCCATCCTGGCTTTAGAGCGGTTGCCATGGCGAACCTCCTGCTGGTGCGGACGTACTATGGCAAATTGGCAAGTGCCCGGCAGTGCTGCTCGGCACATGCCAGAGTGAGCTAAATCACCTGCCGCCTGGGCGCCTTTTCGCCTCTCGAAATGGGAAGGTGTGGGCTGTCCACCTGTATAGATGCACCCTTCCGGCATTTCGTTCGCCGTAGACCGGCATTTGCCGGGTGCAGGATTTCTCCCGGAACCGGGGCTCGCGCCCGGAGCTTCCCGCGAACGCTGACGTGATCCCAATCACAGCACACCACCCGCTTCTGCTGGTCTTCTTGCTATGGAATTGTGGCGTTTGGAGTTGCTACCCCCCTGGATCGAAGCCATCGCAGCGGCTCGTTCCTGCCCCTGAGGCCCTTGGGTGTTGACCCGGCTCCTTCCCCGGCGCAAGATGCATTGAAGCGCTTTGCCCGCCACATTCCGCGAGGAGGCCCCATGCAGCCGATGCACAATATTCCCGCCCGCGGCGGGTTGAACTACGACGAAACGCCGTTCCTGGCCATCTGGGAGATCACCCAGTCCTGTGACCTGGCCTGCAAGCACTGCCGCGCCGCCGCGCAGCCCATCGCCCACCCCGACGAGCTGACCAACGCCCAGGCCAAAGACCTGATCGACCAGATCGCCGCCATGCACATCCCCATCTTCGTCTTCACGGGCGGCGACCCCATGAAGCGCGCCGACGTCTACGAGCTGATCGAGTACGCCTCGAAGAAGGGCGTGCAGGTGGCCGTAACCCCCAGCGCAACGCCGCTACTCACCCGCGAAGCCATCTTCAAGATGAAGGAAGCCGGCGTGGTCCGGCTGGGCATCTCGCTGGACGGCTCCACGCCCGAGATACACGACAACTTCCGCGGCCTGCCCGGCGCATGGGCGCGCACCATCCAGGCCATCGAGTGGGCCGGCGAGGCTGGCCTGCCCATCCAGGTGCACACTACCATCAGCCGCCACAACGCGCACGATCTGGACAACCTCTGCAACCTCTTCGAGACGCTCAACATTGTCATGTGGAATGTCTTCTTCCTCGTCCCCGTGGGCCGCGGCCAGTTGGACGATCTGCTCTCCGGCGAGGAGTTCGAGCAGGTCTTCGGCAAGATCTACGAACTCTCCCAGCGCGCCAGCTTCCAGGTAAAGACCACCGAAGCCATGCACTACCGCCGCTACCTGATCCAGAACAAGCTGGAAGAAAAGAAGATGGGCCACGGACACGGGCACCCGGGCGGCCATCCCGGAGTCGTCGCAGGCGCTAACCCCAACGCCCATCCCGGCGCTGCTTTGAAAGGGCACGACTTTAGCCGTGCCAATCTGGACACTTCCCAAAGAGAGGGGGCTTTAGCCCCCGCCTACGAGCCCGGTGCACCCACCGCCGATGCGCACGAGCGCAACATGGGCTGGGCCACGCGCCGCGTCAACGACGGCAAGGGTTTCATGTTCATCTCCCACACCGGCAACGTCTACCCGAGCGGCTTTCTACCCATCCACGCTGGCAGCATCAAGGAGACCCCGCTGGCAGAAATCTACCGCGAGGCTCCGATCTTCAAGGCCCTGCGCGACACCAGCAAGCTGGAAGGCAAATGCGGCGCCTGCGAATTCAAGGAAATCTGCGGCGGCAGCCGCGCCCGCGCCTACGCGCTGACCGGCGACCCGCTGGCGGCCGAGCCCTGCTGCATCTACCAGCCCAAGCACTGGGACGCGGAACTGGAGCAGCAAGCCCAAGCCTTCCAGCACCACGACTTCGAGCCGCTGGTGAAGCTGTAACAGGCAGTCCGCTCGTCAATCCCGCTTGAGGTCTGCTCTAAAACGCTGCGGCCCACTCATCGTGATGAGTGGGCCACAGCGTTTTTCCCCGACACGTCAAGAATCCAGATGCAAAAGCTAGTGCCCGCTCACATCCACCTTGCCCTTGAAGCGGCTGTAGACAAAGACGACGTAACTGACAGCCAGCGCCATGCCGATGGTCCACCAGACCAGGCCGATGGCCAGTGTGTGCTCGCCTGAGATGGCGCGGGCAAGCGTGATGTCGTTGGCTGCGCCCGTAGTTGCCGGCAGCAGCGTGGGATAGACGGCCCAGCAGGCCCCGGCCAGCATGAAGAAGAGATAGAGGCAGGAGCTGAGGAACGCCCTTACCGGCTGCCCGCCCTTGTTGAAGATCCACAGCGCCGCCAGCGAAGCCACCACACCAACGGGAATCGCGAAGGTGACCGGGTAGTTGAAGTAGTTGTTCAGGCTCACCGGGCGCACGGCAATGGTGGCGATCAGGCTGACCACGGTCAGCACGGCAACCGCCAGCCAGAGCGGCGTAACGATCTTGCGGGCGCGCGTCTCCAGTTCACCCGAAGCCTTGATGCTGAGCCACAGCGCGCCATGCAGCGTGAGCGCAAAGAGCGCCACCAGCCCGCCGATCACCGTGTACCAGTCCAGAATGCCGGGCGCAACGCCGGGTTGCCAGTTGGTCCAGAGCGGCAGGAAGAAGTAGCCGTCCGGCTGCAGCGGCACGCCACGAATCACGTTGGCCAGCGCCGCGCCGAAGAAGATGGTGAGCAGCAGGCTGGCCAGTCCGAAGACGCCGTCCAGCAGCTTGCGCCACACGCCGACGTCGATGTGGTTGCGCAACTCCAGGCTGACGCCGCGCAGCACCAGCAGCCACAGCACGATCATCAGCGGCAGATAGAAGCCGCTGAAGGCCGAGGCGTACAAGAGCGGAAACGCAAAGTAGAGCGTGCCGCCGCCGGCCAGCAGCCATACCTCGTTGCCGTCCCACACCGGACCGATGCTGGACAGAGCGGTGCGCTTGTCCGCCTCCGTCTTGGCCAGAAACAGATGAAGTACGCCGACGCCGAGATCGAAGCCGTCGAGCACGACATAGCCGACGATCATTACGGCAACCAGCCAGAACCAGAGAAAACCCATCATGACGAGGCTCCTTTGAAATGAGCGAAGGCTGACATTTGTGTCCAGGACAATCGCATGAAAACAGGAAGATGTGATCGGAGTTTTGAAAGGGCACGGCTTTCGTCGTGTCGCCAAGGAGCCAGAATATTCTGGGCTTTAGCCCCTGAGGGAAGATTTGCAATTGCCCTGAAAACATCCCTCAGCGGCTAAAGCCGGAATATTTCGGTCCTTACAATTGGCACGGCTGAAGCCGTGCCCTTTCAAAGCAGTTACTTCTCATGAATGTTGTGCAACTTCGGCTCCGGCCCGTTGCTGATTTCGCGATAGATCAGCACGGTGAACAGGAGCGCCAGCAGCGCGTAGAGGCCCATGAAGCCTAGCAGCGTAAACAGCCCATTGCCCGCCGAGACCAGATTCGAGTAGCCCTCGCTGGTGCGCAGCAGGCCGTAGATCAGCCATGGCTGCCGGCCCAGCTCTGCCGTCATCCACCCGGCGGTGTTGGCAATGTAGGGCAGCGGGAAGCTGAGCAGCAGCGCCCACAGCACCCACTGCGACCGGTAGAGTGCGCCACGCCACAGCAGGAACGCCGAGCCGATCATCAGCACCAGGAACCACGTTCCGAGCCCGGCCATGATGTGGTAGGCGTAGTAGAGCAACGGCAGCGCCTGCGGCCACTGGTCGCGCGGAATGCGGTCAAGACCGGTGACCTCTGCCTTGGTGGTGCCGTAGATCAGGAAGCTCAGCAGGTCGTTGACCACGATGGGGTTGTCGATCTGCTGGGTCTCTTCGTTGGGCTGGCCCACCAGCACCACGCCCGCGCCGGTTTCAGTCTTGAAGAGCCCCTCCATACCGGCCATGGCCGCCGGTTGGTGCGCGGCAACGTATTTGCCGTGCAGGTCGCCGGTGGGAAAGACGATCAGCAGCGACGAAATCACGCCGGCGATCACGCCCACCTTCAGGAAGATGCGGCCATAGTGCTCGTCGCGCTTGTCCAGCAGATAAAAGGCGCCCACGGCCGCCATCACGAACGAGCCGGTCACCACCGCGCCCGTCATGTTGTGCGCGTACTGCAGCAGTGCCCAGGGATTCAGCATCATCGACCAGAAGCTGTTCACCTCGAACTGGCCGTTTGGCAGGCGGTCGAAGGCCACCGGGTGCTGCATCCACGCATCGGTCACGATGATGAAGAAGCCGGAGATCCACGAGCCTACAAAGACCATCACAGACGAGAACCAGTGCATGGTGCGCGAGATGCGTTTTTCGCCGTAGAGGAACAGCCCCAGGAACGCCGACTCCAGAAAGAAGCTGAAGACGCCTTCCATGGCCAGCGGCTGTCCGATGACGCCGCCCGAGAGCCGCGAGAAGCGCGCCCAATTGGTGCCGAACTGGAACTCCATGGGAATGCCCGTGACCACGCCAAAGACGAAATTGATGGCGAAGATGCGGCCCCAGAAGCGGGCGGCGCGGTCCCATTTCTCGTCGTTCGTGCGCAGCGCAACCGTCTTGAGCGCCACAATCAGCAGGCCCAGCCCCATGGTCAACTGCGGAAAGAGATAGTGGAAGGTAACGGTAAAAGCAAACTGCAACCTGTGAATCAGTTCACTGCTCATGCAGTGCCTCCTCGTGCGGGAGTTTGCCGGGTGCGCTCACGCGCGCTGCCCGGAATGGTGGGGGTCTGCTGGCCCAGGCCGGCAGGGAAGGTCTGTGCCGTTTGCGCGGCCTGTACGTTGCAAAGCGAAAGTGCTCGGCCGCAGACGATTGTAGTGTCTCGCGGCTTGGCGCGGCAGCTTATTAATTGTCGAGTGAATTTGGGTTCGGCAACTTCGAGCCGGTCAGCCCATCGGAGAGGGAGCCTTGCCGGGCGGCCGTGCCGCGGCAGCAAACATTCACTTCGAGCTTGGGCGACGGAGGAAGCAGCCAGGGCGATTCGGAATGTGACGAACAGGGAAGCCACGGCGTCTTCTGGACTATACTCATCCATTTTGGCATACTCACGGGATGAGTCGAGTGATTTAAATCACTTTCAGACCATGCCCCAGGGCTTGATCCTAAGCCTTGAAGTGATCGGTGTTACGGCAGCAAAATTCCCCGCGGATCAAGCGTTTTCCCGCTAAATTGCTGTCATGATGGAGGAATGTCCGGGATGCGCATTGCAATCATTGGCGGCGGCATTGCAGGGCTGGCAGCCGCTTATGAGCTGGAGAAGGCTCGTGCGGCGGGAAAGCCCGTCGAGTACACGCTCTACGAGAGCCGTTCGCGGCTGGGCGGTTCGCTGGCTTCGGAGATTGTGAATGGAGCCGTCCTCGAACAAGGGCCGGACTCCTTCCTGACCGAAAAGCCTGCGGCCATCGAGTTGTGCCGCGAGCTGGGACTGGGCAACGACCTGCTGCCCTCGAACGACGCCGAGCGCAAGACGTTTATCGTGGTCCGCAACCGGCTGGTGGCCCTGCCCGACGGACTCATGTTCCTGGTGCCCACCAAGCTGGTTCCCACCGCTCTGACGCGACTGTTCAGCCTGAAGACCAAGCTGCGCATGGGAATGGAGCTGCTGCTGCCGCCCCGGCCCGCCGGGCACGACGAGGCGGTAGCCGATCTGGTTCTGCGCCACTTCGGCCAGGAAGCTGTGGACCGGCTTGCCGATCCGCTGCTCTCCGGCATCTACGGCGGCGACGCCACACAGCTTAGCGCGCAAACGGTGCTGCCCTCGCTGGTGAAGATGGAGGCCGAGCACGGCTCGCTCTGCCGCGGCATGTTGGCGGCACACGCGCAGATGCGCGCACGCGCCAAGGCCGCTCCACAAAGCTCTGAGAAGCGCGCGCCACGCACAATTTTCACAGCTGTTCGCGGCGGCATGCAGCAGATGGTGGACGCGATTGTGGCCCGGCTTGACCCGCGCTCGATCCGCCTTGAAACGCCTGTCAGCGCACTGCGCCGCAACGGGCAGGAGTGGCTGGTGGATTCGCCCGATGGCACCGAGACCTACGACGCCGTGGTCATGGCCTCTCCCGCATGGGCGGCCGGCGAACTGCTGCGGCCGGTAGACCGGACACTGGGCGAAGATTTAAGCGCGATCCCCTACTCTTCGTCGATCACGATCAACCTGGTTTACGACGAGGCAAAGCTCGGGACGTTGCCGGAAGGCTTCGGCTTCCTGGTGCCCGCTGTCGAAGGCCGGGCCATGCTGGCCTGCACCTTTGTGCACCGCAAATTCCTGGGCCGTACGCCAAAAGGTAAGGCCGTCTTCCGCGCTTTCCTGGGCGGCATGAAGAATGAGCACCTGCTAGCGGAGCGCGACGATGTTCTGCTGGCCACGGTGCGCCGGGAGCTTGGCGAGATTCTGGGCAAGAAGGTCTTTGACCCAGCCGTAGAGCCCGAGTGCGCGCGGGTTTCCAAGTGGCGGCGCGCAATGGCGCAGTACGCCGTGGGCCACAAGGCGCGCATGGCGCGGGTGAATGAGCGGCTGGCGCAGCTGCCCGGCCTGCGGCTGGCCGGCAACGCCTACGACGGTATCGGCATTCCCGACTGCATCCGCCTGGGCCGCAAGGCCGCAAAGGAGCTGGCGGAAACCGCCGTCGAAAGCCCGGCTGCTGTCTCGTAAGCGCGTACGCTGAAAAAAAGGCCGGAGAGGAAGATTCCTCCTCTCCGGCCTTTTCTTGTCTGCGCCATTCGCTTTGCCCTAGTGCGCTCTACCTTGGCACGATAGGCAGAACCAGCGCGCTGGGGTGGCTGCTGTCGTGCAGGACGGTGTTGGTCGCCTTCACGAACTCCGCGCTTTCCGCGGCGGTCTTGCCGGTGTTCAGGTTGCGGTCGAAGCGGGGGAAGTTGCTGCTGCTCACTTCCAGCCGGATGCGGTGGCCCTTGAGGAAGACATTCGACGTGGACCAGAGATCGATCTTGTACTCGTACGCCTTGCCGGGCTGGATGGGCGTAGCCTGCGCGGTGGACTCCCGATAGCGCGCACGCAGAATGCCCTCGGCGATGTTGTAGGCCTTGCCGTCGGGACCCACGTCCACCAGCTTGGCGGTAAAGTCGGTGTCCGCAGCCGATGTGGTGGCGTAGAGATCCAGCGCAACGGACCCGGTGACCTCGGTATCTTCCGTCAGCGGCGGCGTGGAGTAGACCAGAACGTCCGGCCGTTCCTCCACCTGCTGCTGGTCGCGCGGACCGGCTGCCAGATGCGTTGCGTCGCAGCAGAGCGGGCCGCCGACCGTCGGCACAGGATTGGCAGGGTCGTAGATGTACGTGTCGGCAGCAGCGGATTTGCTGCCAGCCGCGGTCGTAAGCAGGCCATCGCCCGTACTCGTATTGGCATGGCCGCCGGAGTTGAGCAGGTAGCGCGTCTCCCTGGCGCGGGCCAGCGGCCACGCCGGTTCATCGCGCCACTTGTTATCGCCCATCACGAAAATCTTTACCGGCTTGCCGTTTGCGAACTGGTTCTGCTTGCCCTTGAAGAGATAGTCGTACCAGTCGAGAATCATGTCGTTCTCGCTGAAGGGCGCGGCCGGGCCAAAGTCGATTTGGCCGACGGTGCGGCCCCAGCCGGAGTGGCCGCCAATGGCGACGACCAACTGCGTCTTGTCGCGCGCCTCGCTGGTGCCGCCGTGGGCGCGGATGCCCTGGTAGTTGCGCAGAGAACCGCCCTGGAAGATGTCGTACCAGGCGGCAATCACCAGTGTGGGCACCTTGATATTCGGGTAATTCTCCTCGATGGACCACTGCTTCCAGTAGGCGTCGTAGGCGGGGTGGGCAAGCCAGTCCTCAAAGTAGGGAGCAAGCGCCTTGGTCAATCCTGCGCCCGAGTCCACGCCCTTCAGGTTGAAGACCGGGTATTCGGTCAGCGGGAGCCTGGAAACATTCGGCAGGGCGTTGGTGTTGGCCTTGGCGTAGCGATTGGCGGTGTCCTGCGCGAGGCCGCTGGTCCACGACTCGTTGAACCACTGCTCGAACGCGCCGCCCTGGTAGGTCCAGTTCTCGTGGTAGTTGCTGGCCGTGACGATCGGGCAAATGCCGGCCAGATGCGGCGGGTGGGTGATGGCGGCCAGCATCTGCGTCGCGCCCACGTAGGAGCCCGAAAACATGCCCACGCGGCCGTCGGAGTGCGGCAGGGCGGCGACCCACTCCACCGTGTCGTAGCCGTCGTTGGGCTCGTTCTTGAAGGTGTACCACTCGCCTTCCGAGGTGTAGCGGCCGCGCACGTCCTGGATGACCACCATGTAGCCGCGCCTGGCGCCCATCTGCCCAAAGGCAAGGCCGTTGCTCTTGTCATAAGGAGTGCGCGTCAGAAGGACGGGATAGCTGCCTTCGGCGGCAGGCCGGTAGATGTCGGCGCGCAGCGTTACGCCGTCGCGCGTCTTCATGGCCACTCCGCGTTCGATGACGACGTTGGGATCGGAGGTTTGTGCAAGGGCAGAGGAGACAGGCAACAAGAACGCTGCCAATGCGGCAATAGCAAGGAGTTTCGAACGCATAGAGTATGGTTCTCCCGTCGATTCAAGAGTCGCTGCAATTATAGGTCGCAACGAAAGGACTCTGAGAGATTGGCACTTGCTCGTATACTCGACGCAGAGTATGACCACACAGTCCGAGACATTTCTTGCGACGATTCTGGCGGCCACGCGCATGACGGTGGCCACCGCGAAGAAATCGGTGCCCCTGGCGGAGCTTGAGCGGCGGGCAGCCATCCACCATCCGCGCGGCTGGGCAGCGGCGCTGAAGGCCAGGGCGCAGACGGGCCCGGCGGTGATTGCCGAAATCAAGAAGGCGTCGCCCTCGAAGGGGCTCATCCGCGAGGACTTCGACGTGGAGTGGCTGGCGCGGCGCTACAAGGCCGGCGGGGCCACGGCGCTTTCCGTGCTCACCGACGAACCATGGTTTCAGGGCAGCCTGCGCAATCTGGCGCTGGCCTCGGCGGCCGTGCCGCTGCCCTGCCTGCGCAAGGACTTCATGATCGACGAGTACCAGGTGCTGGAAGCCCGCGCCCACCGGGCCGATGCGATTCTGCTGATCGCAGCGGCGCTCGACAATGCGGAGTTGCGCCATCTGGCCGAGGTGGCCGAGGGCTTCTCGCTCGACGTGCTGGTGGAGGTGCATACCGGCGACGAGTTGGACCGCGTGCTGGACGTGCTCGGCGATGGACATGCGCAGGCCATCGGCGTGAATAACCGCGACCTGAAGTCGTTCGAGGTGAGCCTGGAGACTTCGCTCAAGCTGGTGGAGCGGATTCCGGCTGGCGTGGTGCGAGTAACGGAAAGCGGCCTCTCGAAACCCGAAGATCTGGTCGAGTTGCGGGCTGCCGGGTTCGACGCCTTCCTGATCGGCGAAAGCCTGATGCGCCAGCCCGACCCCGGCAAGGCGCTGGAAGCGCTGCTGGCGGGAGCCGCGGCCCGGCCATGAGCATGTGGGTCAAGATTTGCGCGAACACCACGCTCGACGACACACTGCTGGCCGCCGAGGCCGGGGCAGACGCGGTCGGCTTCGTCTTTGCGCCCAGCAAGCGGCAGGTAACCGTGGAGCAGGTGGCCGCAATTGTGCCGGGGCTTCCCGCTGCGCTGGAAAAGATCGGCGTCTTCGTGGACGCGGGGATTGAGGAGATCGTTGCCGCAGTGGAGCGCAGCGGGCTGTCCGGCGTGCAGTTGCACTTCGATGCGGACCTGGCTCTTACGGCTGAACTGCGCCGGCGGCTCGGCGGCGAGAAGAAGATTCTGCGCGTGCTGCACTTTGGCTCCGGCCCTCTGGACGATGGGACCCTTGCCCGCCTCACCGATCCCAGCGTCGACGCTGTGCTGGTGGACTCGCGCACGTCCAAAGGCGCTGGCGGCACCGGCGAGGCCTTCGACTGGATCGCCGCCAGCCGGACGCTCTTCCGCGAAGCCACGGAGCGCGGGATCAAGCTGGTGGTAGCAGGCGGCCTCGGGCCGGAAAACGTAGCCGAGGCGATCCGCGTGCTGAATCCTTGGGGAGTAGACGTGGCCAGCGGCGTCGAAGCCGCGCCGGGCCGCAAAGACCCGGCCAAAGTCCGCGCATTTGTAGCGAATGCGCGGGGTGTGCCGGGCATAAAGCGTCTTCGCTAAGCGTTACGAAGAGAGTTGTATGCAACATCTCAAAGCGCAATGTAAGGTGACACATCCCGCAATGTGTCAAGCGCATTATTCGGTCGGAGCAAAAGCGTAAAGCGTTAGTCGATCTTCTTTACGCTTTTCCTTGAAAGGATGCTACGCTTACTGGACATGAAGCCGTTTGTTCCACAAGAACTTCCTCCTGACGAAGTTGCCTGGCAGCCGCTAATCCCATTGATAGGCAAAGCCAATCGCCATATTGCTGAATACAAAGGGATTCTTTCTTTTCTTCCCAATCCGGAGTTGTTGCTAGCCCCTTTGACGACGCGGGAAGCAGTCTTGTCTTCAATGATCGAGGGAACCCAGGCAACATTTGGAGAGGTATTGCAGTTCGATGCCGGTCAGGAGCCTGAGCAGGAATCGCGCCGGCTGGATATCCACGAAATTGTCAATTACCGCCGTGCGCTTCGCGAAGCAGAGGAGGGGTTGCAAGCTCGTCCGTTCAGTTTGAATCTGCTTCTGCACTTGCATGCAACCCTTCTCGACAGTGTGCGCGGCAGAGACAAATCCCGAGGAAGCTTCCGAACCGAGCAGAACTGGATCGGAAAGCGATACAGCACGATCGAAGAAGCGGCATTCATCCCTCCCGCGCCAGGAGAAACCCTTCAAAACGCCCTCTACAGTTGGGAAAAGTACTACCACGCGGAGTCTCCGGACACCCTAGTTCAATTAGCTATTGTCCATGCGCAGTTTGAAATTCTCCACCCGTTTCTCGATGGAAACGGAAGGCTGGGCCGCATCCTGATCCCCATATTTCTCTTCGAGAAGCAACTTCTTCCCAAACCCGTGTTTTATCTCTCGGAATATTTTGAAGGTCATCGAGAGGAATATATCGACCGCTTACGTGCTCTCGGCCAGGATGCAAATGCCTGGAACGCATGGATTTGCTTCTTCCTCAAGGGCTTGATCGAACAGGCTGGAATGAATGTGGCAAAAGCCAAACAGATCCACGAACTATACGAAGGGTTGAAACGCAAAATCCTTGACCTGACCCATTCTCGATATGCAATTCCTCTGCTGGATCATATGTTCAAGCAGCCCATTTTCCGCGCCACAAATTTCAACGAAAGAAGCGATATGCCAAGCAAACCCATGATCTTCAATATGCTTGGAAAACTGAAAAAGACAGGAATTCTAAAAACAATTGCGGAAGCTCGTGGGCCACATGCCGAAGTGCTTGGACTAGCGGAGTTGGTTAATCTGTGCGAGGGGAAAGATGTTCTATAAACCGCACTCTGCGGCCCGCGCACTCCCTTCCTAGTACACTGTAAAGTTCCCCTTTTTCTCGCAGGGCACAGGAAAACAGGAGTATCGGATGGCATCGGTGAATCTACCGGCAAGTCCCTCGGAGTCGCAGCCGGGGCGTTTTGGCATCTACGGCGGGCGCTACGTGCCGGAGACGCTGATGGCGGCGCTCGTCGAACTGGAACACGAGTACGAAGCGGCCAAGGCAGACCCTGCCTTCCAGGCGGAGTTGCACACGCTGCTGACCGACTACGCCGGACGGCCCACCCCGCTCACTTACTGCAAGCGGCTCACCGAGCAGTTGGGCGGCGCCAAGATCTACCTGAAGCGCGAAGACCTGCTGCACACCGGCGCGCACAAGATCAACAACGCCCTGGGCCAGGGCCTGCTGGCCAAACGCATGGGCAAGCAGCGCATCATCGCCGAGACCGGCGCGGGCCAGCACGGCGTGGCCACGGCCACTGTCTGCGCGCTGCTGGGCCTGGAGTGCGTGGTCTACATGGGCGACGTGGACATGGCGCGGCAGGAGCTGAACGTGCTGCGCATGAGGCTGCTGGGCGCGGAGGTGCGCGGCGTCTCCTCCGGCTCCAAGACTCTGAAGGACGCCATCAGCGAGGCCATGCGCGACTGGGTCACGAACGTGCGCACCTCCTACTACCTGCTGGGCTCGGCCCTGGGCGCGCATCCCTATCCAACCATGGTGCGCGACTTCCAGCGCGTCATCGGCAAGGAGATGAAGGAGCAGATTCTCGCCAAAGAAGGCCGTCTGCCCGACGCCATCGTCGCTTGCGTGGGTGGCGGCTCGAACGCCATCGGCGCTTTCTACGACTTCCTTCAGGACCGCGAGGTGCGGCTGATTGGCGTGGAGGCCGGCGGACGCGGCGAAGAACTGGGCGAACACGCGGCGCGCTTCCGCGGCGGCGTTCCGGGCGTTCTGCAGGGTACCTTCTCCTATGTGCTGCAGGACCAGAACGGCCAGATCGCGCTAACGCATTCGGTCTCCGCCGGGCTGGACTACGCCTCCATCGGCCCCGAGCACGCCATGCTGCACGACTCCGGACGAGCCCAGTACGTGTCCCAGGACGACGCAACAGCTCTGGAAGCCCTGGTAAAGCTGGCACGCACCGAGGGCATTCTTCCTGCCATTGAAAGCGCTCATGCCGTAGCCGAGGCCATCCGCATTGCTCCCACGATGGGAAAGCATGAAATACTGGTGGTGAACCTCTCCGGGCGCGGTGACAAGGACATGGGCATTCTGGCCCAGGAACTGAAGCTCTAGGGAGTTGTAAGAATTGTGAAATTCCCAGGTCCCCAAATGCGAGGGACCTGGGGCACCCAGTGGTTATTACGATGCCGATACGTTTCGATCACAAGCCGGGGCTGGTGGTGTATCTCACCGCCGGCGATCCCTCTCTCGACGCCACGCTGGCCATTGCCCTGGCGGCGATTGACGAAGGCGCGGACGTGATCGAGCTGGGCGTGCCCTTCTCCGATCCGCTGGCCGACGGGCCCGTGATTCAGCGCGCCAGCGAACGTGCCTTGGAACGCGGTACATGTTTGCGCGACGTGCTCGGCCTGGCAAAGCAGATTCGCGCCGCGCGGCCGCTGGCCGGGTTGGTCATCTTCAGCTATCTGAATCCCATCCTGCGCTACGGGCTGAAGGCATTTGCCGACGACGCGGCGGCAGCGGGCGTGGACGGCGTGCTGGCCACCGACATGATCGTGGAAGAGGCCGGCGAGTATCTGGCCGAGCTTGGACGCGTGGGCCTTGCGCCGATCTTCCTGGCCGCGCCCACCAGCCCCGACGATCGGCTGGAAGCTATCGCTACCCACTCCAAAGGCTTTGTTTACGCCATCTCGCGCACCGGTATCACGGGCAAGCAGCAGACCATGACCTCCGACGCCGCGGCGCTGGTTGACCGCATCCGGCGATGGACCAGGCTGCCGGTGGCCGTGGGGTTTGGCATCTCCAACGCGGAACACGTCGCCCAGGTGGCGCAGTACGCGGATGCGGCAGTCATCGGCAGCGCAATCGTCGAGCTGGTGGAACGCTCGACAGCTGGGACAGAGCCCGGCGCAGTGGCCCGATTTATCAAGGGCCTGCGCCTGCAAGCTACGGCGCCGGCCCGGTAAATAGCCCCCCGCCAGCGGCCTCGCGGCCGCGCAAGTTTTATGTTCGACTCAATGCTCCTTTGCACCCGGCGCGCAAGCGCTATTGCTACAGCCCCCAAATAGACGCTTGGCGCCTCATCCATTTCGCAGGCTTTCTCGCGAAACGAGTGGGGAAACGGCGAATCTTGAGACGGGCTGGACCAATAGCCTGCACTAGCCGTGGACGAGGCGCAGCACGAGGATGAAATGACGCTGGAAGAATTGCGCAATCGAATCGACGATCTGGACCGCCAGCTTGTGGAACTGTTGAGCGAGCGGGCGCGAGCCGCGAAGATGGTGGGCCAACTGAAGGCCGCCACCTCCATGCCGGTGTATGAGCCGGGGCGGGAAAAGATCGTGTACGCCAACGTGCGGGCGGCCAACAAGGGGCCGCTGCCGGATATCGAGTTGACGCATATCTACGAGCGAATCATCGACGTGATGCGCGCCCTGCAAAGGAACGAGTTGGCATCGCAGAGAAACGCCACGGCAGCACAGGCCGAAAGCGGCCAGCCGGGCCAGCCAGCGGGCCACAGTGCGCCCGGGACAGGGATAAAGCAATGATTGTTGCAATGCAGGAATGCGCCACCGAAGATCAGATTTTCGCCGTCATTGAAGCCATGGAGGAAGTCGGCGTCCATGCCCACCGCACCACGGGCGAGATGCAGACGATTTTGGCCGGCGTAGGACCAACGGCGGGGCTTGACCTTTCCACCTTTGAAGTGCTGCCCGGCGTGGAGCACGTACACCGCATCTCGGCCCCTTACAAGCTGGCCGGACGCGCCTTCCGCCCGCAGGGCACGGTGGTGGAGTTCCCCAACGGAGCCACCATGGGCGCTCAGCAGGTGGCCATGATCGCCGGCCCCTGCGCCATCGAGAACCGCGAGCAGATCTTTACCATTGCAGCCTGTGTTGCCAAAGCCGGCGGAAAGTTTCTGCGCGGCGGAGCCTTCAAGCCGCGCAGCTCGCCCTACTCCTTCCAGGGCATGGGCATTCCAGGCCTGCAACTGATGCGCGAGGCAGCCGACGCGCATGGGCTGGCCGTGGTCAGCGAGGTCATGGAGATTTCGCAGATTGAGCCCATGCTGCCGCTGGTGGACTGCTTCCAGGTGGGCGCGCGCAACATGCAGAACTTCAACCTGCTGCGCGAGCTCGGCCAGGTGCGCAAGCCGGTGCTGCTGAAGCGCGGCATTGCGGCCACCATCGAGGAGCTGCTGCTGTCGAGCGAGTACATCCTCTCCGGCGGCAACTACGATGTGATCCTTTGTGAGCGCGGCATCCGCACCTACGAAACCGCCACGCGCAACACCATGGACATTGCGGCGATTCCGGTGCTGAAGAAGCTCTCGCATCTGCCGGTGGTGGGCGACCCCTCGCACGGTACAGGCCGCCGCGACATGGTGGCTCCCATGGCCAAGGCTTCGGTAGCCGCAGGCGCCGACGCGGTGCTCGTCGAGATTCACCCCAACGCCGACAAGGCCGCAAGCGACGCCGCGCAGACGCTCTATCTGGAGCAGTTCGAGAAGCTGATGAAAGAGCTGCGCGTGATCGCCGAAGCCGTGGGGCGGACGCTGTAAGTCGGTGCGGAGTTGGCAGGACGGCTGTTTGACCGGTCGTCCTGCTTGCTTCGACAGCCGTTTTCGCTTGTAGAGCCGCCCAAGTCGAATGCCAACTTGAGCGATCGGAACCCCGGTTTGAATCGAACCTTGCAGTTCTCGCCTGGCTCTTCCCAGGGGAGGTAGATTGGCCAGACCGCCGGCCAGCGGTTTGGCGGCGCTCCTGTCTGTTCGACTATCTTGCTCCTGGCCGAGCTGTCAGGACTGCTGCGCCGGTCCTGCATTCCGATTCAGGAAGATGCCGCGCAGAACCATTGCCAAGCCAAAGCTGACGACGATGCCTTTGAGCATCAGGTCGACGTCGTAATTCCACGAGAGAAACGCAAAGGCGAAGATGATGCCGATGGGGTTGACCTCCGTGACCGCGGCGATAAGCCAATGCGGCCGATGGCCGGCAGGCGGCAGAGCGCCGCGCAGGCGCGGGCAGAGCCGCGGAACAGCGCGCAGATAGTCGCGGTAGGGTTCGCCGAGCTGGCCGGCCAGAAAGTCCTCCTCGGCAAGGATGAGGCGCAGGAAGAAGACCGTCATCAGCAGCAGGGAGACGGGCGCGCCGGCGGCGGGCATCAGCAGGTCAACGGCGAGCATCATGAACCAGCCGCCCAGGTAAAGCGGATTGCGCACGAAGCGGTAAGGGCCGTCGGCCATGATGGTGCGAGCCTGCATCTCTTCGTGATGGACGGTTCCGTATCCGAGATAGGCAGCGCCCCAGACGCGGAAAAAGGCTCCCAGGCCCGCTGCCAGCGCTCCGGCAGCGATCACGGCAAAGGCCGCCGAGGAGAACGAGAGCAGGCCGGTGCGGCTGAGCTGGACGATGAGCCACTCCAGCATGGAGACGCGCCTGCCGAGATGCAGCAGCCCGATCCACGGCGCCCAGAAGCCCAGAAACACAATCGCGATCATGATCCACATGCGCAGACGAAATTCCAGATTGCTGGCTCGCATTCGGCCGGTCCTTTCGCGAAGCGCGCGCGCTCCGCTGCTTTCAGAGTACGCAACGGAGCTGTAGCCGGTTCAGGAAGCGCGGTGGAAAAGAGTTTCATTGCGCATACGGCCGGGAGCGCTACCGGCATCCATGGCTGGCCGCCGCGCGGTTCAGGCGCTGACGCGGCTCTGCTTGCGAATCCGCGCAATTTCTTCCGGCGCAATGTGCAGGAACTCCAGAAACTCCTGGTGTTCGATGGGAGCAGCGCGTTCGAACTCCGCATGCCAGTTGTGCATCTGTTCTTCGGTGAAGCCGCAGCCGCGCATGATCGAGACCCATTTGTCCTTGGTCATCATCTTTTCCTTCCTCAGAGCTTTGTGCTCGAGCAGTTTGAGAATTGCCTGTTGATGGGCGCGCAGAGCGGCGACCTCGGCGTCGATCTCCAGCAGGCGATGCTGGAGGATCTTGAAGGCATCCCCGCCGGAGCGCGAGAGCAAAGCGCGTATGTCACTGAGCTTGAGGCCTGCGTCGCGATAGGCGCAGATCTGCCGCAGGCGGTCCAGGTCGGCCTGGCCGTAGCACCGGTAGTTGCCGGCCGTGCGCACGGCTGGCGGCAGCAGGCCGATGGATTCGTAGTAGAGCAATGCCGTGCGGCTGAGACCGCAGAGCCGTGCGAGTTGGGTGACGGTGTACATCGTGCTGAGATTACTCTGAACCCTATAGCTATAGACAGGTCAAGAGGGAACAGAAATCTCTCGCTGGCACAGGCTGGAACCGCGGGCCATGTGCATACACGGCACCGCGGCTATTCGCTGCCATTGTGCTCGGCAACTCCGGGGTAGTTGGTGGAATCGGGCATCGGCGGCAGAGCGCGGCTTTCCTGTGCCGCGCGGTTGCCGCGCTGAGTCAAGTCACATCGCAAGATGCTGTCGCGCAGCGCCGGCCGGGGTTCGCTGGTATTTTGTCTTTCCCTGAGCAGAATCGATGCAGAGAATATCCAGTGACACGCATTGGGTCGTCCGGCATTCATCCAGGCGCCGGGAGATTTCTCTCATCTGCGAGACGATACTACTTCGTCTTTGCCTTCTGCGCCGCCCAGCGCTTGCGCTGTGCATCGGCAATGCGCTTGCGGGCCTCAGGGCTGAGGACGCGCTTCTTGGCTTTTTTGACGGCGGTCTTGGCTTCGACAGCCTTCAGGTTGATTCTTCCTGCGTTGGCAAGCAACGCGCGAGCCTGGGTAAGTCTTGCAAGTTCAGCATCGATCTGGGACAAGATATTTTCTATTGACATGCATAAAGCATAACTAATTGCAAATCTTTTGCACAGGTGTGCAGGGCAAATATTACTGTTTCATCTTTCGCCAAACCGCACGGCGACTTTAGACGGAAGAGTTATTCGGAAAGTTTGTAAGACTACGATTTCTTTATAAAGCCATTCGGGAGTGGCTGGAGGATTTCTCCTCTCGAAAGAGCGGGGCTGCCATGATGGCCAGCCCCATTTGATTTTCCCGTTACTTTTGCTCCAGCTACATGCCGAGATATTCTACGTGCACATAGGTGCCGAGCCGGACGTTGTAGGCCAGATACCAGCCGTCGTGGTCAGGATCGGCATAGATGACGATGTCGTCGGAGTCCCACAGCCAGCCGTTGCAGAAGGCGATGTCAAAGGGCGCAACGTGCCAGTACCATCCGTTGAACCAGAAGCGTGCCGGTCCGCCGCCGCCGAGATGCCACACGTGGCTGCGTCCGAAACCGCCGGTAAAGCGGCCATGGGCCCAGGGCTGGTCGATATGATAGTTCGCGTCGCCGCGGCCGGTATCGTGGCCCACCCAGACCTTGCCGTCAACGTGGGGCGCGTTGGGGTGTCCGTCATGGTCGGCATAGTTGCGATTCGGAGTAGAGGGTTGCGGTGTACCGTGGTAGGCCGAGGGGCCGTGCGCAGGCGGAGCCGGATGCCCACCCTGCCCGCCATCGCGATGCTGCGCCACGGCTGGAACGGCAAATACCAGCATGGCTGCCAGAGCCAGGTAGATTGATTTCATCGTTTCCTCCCGATGCCCTCAAGGGTGAGGTTTGCTTGTGGCCCGTTGCGCGCCCTCGAGGATCACCATAACTACAGTAGATGAAACACCGAGGCTCGCGATAAGTTTCTGATGTAAATACCAACGCCGCGCTGGCAGAAAGGCCGGCGCGGCGTTGGTTCGGACGAGCAGGGGTTAGCGGGCTGCGGCCACCTGCGGCCTGCGCCACGCATACAGCGGGAACCGGTCAGCCATTTCGGCCACTTCGCGGCGAATCTTCGCAAGAGCCGCGTCGTCGTTGCGCTGTTCGAGAGCACGCACAATCCATGCGCCCACCAGCTTCATCTCCGCTTCCTTCATGCCGCGCGTGGTCAGCGCAGGAGTGCCGATGCGGATGCCGGAGGGCTTCAGCGGCGGGTTGGTGTCCCACGGAATCGAGTTCTTGTTGACGGTGATGCCGGCCTTGCCAAGCGCATCTTCCGCCTCGGAACCGAGGATGCCCTTCTGGAAGACATCGACCAGCAGCAGGTGGTTGTCCGTGCCGCCGGAGACCAACCGATAGCCTGCCGCGCTCAGAACTTCGCCCAGCACCTTGGCGTTGGCTACAATCTGCGCGGCGTAGGCCTTGAAGTCGGGCCGGAGCGCCTCGCCGAAGGCCACGGCCTTGGCTGCCACGATGTGCACCAGCGGGCCGCCCTGCTGGCCCGGGAACACAGACTTGTCGATGGCCGCGCCGAGAGTTTGCTCGGGCTTCGCGCCCACCTGGATGTTCTTGCCGCAGAGAATCAGTCCGGCGCGAGGTCCGCGCAGGGTCTTGTGCGTGGTTGTCGTGGTGATGTGCGTGTAGGGAACGGGCGAGGGATGCACGCCTCCGGCGACAAGGCCGGCGATGTGGGCCATGTCGAAAAGGAAGTATGCGCCCACCTTGTCCGCGATGGCGCGCATGCGCTCGAAGTCCCACAGGCGCGGATAAGCGCTGGCGCCGCCGATGATCATCTTCGGCTTCTCGGCCAGAGCTACGGCTTCCATCTCGTCGTAGTCGATGGTCTCGGTGTCTTTGCGAACATGGTAAAAGGTGGTGTGGTAGAGCTTGCCGCTGAAGCTGAGCTTGTGGCCGTGGGTCAGGTGGCCGCCGTGCGCCAGGTCGAGGCCCAGAATGGTGTCGCCGGGCTTGATGATGGCGCCATAGGCCGAGGCGTTGGCCTGCGAGCCGGAGTGCGGCTGCACGTTGGCGTACTCGGCATCGAAGAGCTGCTTGGCGCGGTCGCGGGCCAGATTCTCCACCACGTCGGTGTACTCGCAGCCGCCGTAGTAGCGGCGTCCGGGGTAGCCCTCGGCGTACTTGTTGGTAAAGATGGAGCCGGCCGCTTCCAGAACGGCTTCGGAAACAAAGTTTTCGCTGGCAATCATCTCCAGCCCCTCGTGCTGGCGGAGGGTTTCGTGGTCAACGGCGGCGGCGACCTCGGGGTCAACCTGGGCGAGGGTCAGAGACATGCGGTCATTCATGCATTAATTTTACGGCAAAGTATTTTGGCTATGCCGGATTTTGACGCGCCGGCCCGGGGTTTCGATTGATTTCGTGCCGCGGTTGGTGCATGGTGGTACTGCCATCGCCATGAGCTTCCCCGCTAACTCCGTGAAGAGTGTGCTGCTTGCAGCGGCAATGATTTTCTGGTGCTCCGCGTAGGGCCCTATGGGCTGCGGGCGGTTTGGAGCAGGGTGAGTGGGGCCGGTATGCTTGACTCTGCTCCCGGCTTCTTCTCTTTGCGGAATTCGGGAACTATTATTGGACTATACGCATCCAATTTGCTGAGGGTAGATTTATGGTCTTGTCTCCTGTTGTCTCCGCAGTTGCAACCCTTGCTGGCATGTCCGCCGTGTTTGTGTGGCGTGTGCGAGAGGGCCGCTCCGCGATTACACTGCGCAAGATCGTGATTCCGCCGCTGGGCATGGCCACAGGCTTTTGCATGTTTGCGGTGCCGTTGTTCCGTGTGCCGTGGGTATGGGCGCTGGGAGCGTTCCTGCTGGGCGCGGTGGTGCTGGCCTATCCTCTGCTGGCCACCTCAAAGCTGGAGCGCGACGGCGACCGGATCATGATGAAGCGCTCGGGAGCTTTTTTTGCCGTGGTGCTAGGGCTGGCGGCCATTCGGTTTGCAGCGCACAGCTATCTGGACCAGATCATCTCGGTGGAGCAGACGGCTGGCTTGTTTTTTGTGCTGGCCTTCGGCATGATCCTGCGCTGGCGGATGAGCATGTTGTTTGAATACCGGGCGCTGACCGCCGCGGTTGCCGAGTAACTTCCCCTTCGAATTCTTCTTCTCTGAGCTGGCTTTGCGGCTGATCTGTCGCGCCGCGTCTGCCGGTCCCTTTACACTTGTGCCTAGACGAGGTGTGGTGCAATGCAGGGACGGCGGCAAGGCAGTCTTGCGGTGTGGAGTTGTGTGGCAGTGGTTCTGGCGGTTCTGCCTTGCGGATTGCCGAGCCAGGTTTTAGCGCAAGCTCCCGCGCCCACGGTGCAGATCGACGCCGCTCTGCTGGCCCGCGCCAATGCCGGAGACTCCGCAGCGCAGATCGGCGTCGGCGAGGCATATGTAGCGGCCCCCGGTAAGGCGCAGGACTGCAAGCTGGCTGCCGGCTGGTACGAGAAATCCGCCGCACAGAGCAGCCTGAGCGCCGCGCTGCATCTGGCCGCGCTTTATCGCGATGGCTGCAAGAGCCTGCCGCGCGACATGGCTCAGGCAGCGGCGTGGTATCGCAAGGCGGCAGAACTCGGCGACGTCGGCGCGCAAGGCACGCTGGGGACTCTCTACTTCATGGGTCAGGGTGTGGCGCAGAACTACGTAGAGGCGTACTTCTGGCTTGACCTGGCAGCGCGTGCGCCCAGCCCACGGCAGCAACAGTACGCGGCCAATCGGCAGATGGTCGGCATGCACATCACCACCGACGACGTGGACGCCGCCCGGGAACGCGTAGACAACTGGCTGGCCGCGCATCCGCGCAAGGCAGCACTTCAGTAGGCTCTCCAGGGCAAACGCACCATCACTAGTTTTGAAAGGGCACGGATTTATCCGTGCCACAAACGCGGCGAATATGCCGGGCTTCAGCCCCTGAGGGAAGGTTTGCGACAGAAAAAAACACTCCTCAGGGCCTACAGCAAAACCAGAGTATCTGTACGCAGTCGCAATGCTCTCAAGTGGCTTTTTCCTCAAGAAAAAGCCACCTTCGAGGCTCTCTGCACGGGCACATTTACTCTGGTTTTGCTCTAAAGGCCAGCACTCGAATGGGCATTGAACGGCACAGATAAATCCGTGCCCTTTCAATACCTCATCTCTTGACCTTTCATTTGCGTGGTGCGTTTGCCCGGCTAGGGTCTTCGGCGTCGCTCCGAAAGTTTGGCCCGGCTGCAAGATTTTTCCGCTGCAACTTCCCCAGGAGAACCGTGTCTGCCTTCACGTGGGCCTGTTCGACAAGCGGCCTACCGGAGGAAAGAGATGGGCCATAAATTCTCGATGTTTGCCTTGGCCGCTTTGTTGGCCGCTAGCGTAGCACTCGCGCAGCAGCCCCAGCCAACCGCGCCCAAAGAGGGCTCGGTGAACGATCGCAGAGCGGATCAGCAGCAGCGGATTGCCAGCGGGGTGCAGTCGGGCCAGTTGACCGCAGGCGAGACAAAGAACCTGGAGAGCCGCGAAGCAAATCTGAACCGTGAGATTCATGCCGATCGCTCCGCGGACGGCGGCAAGCTCACTCCGCAGGAACGCCAGCAAGTCAACCGCCAGCAGAACAATCTGAGCAAGTCGATCTACACTGACAAGCACAACGCCGCGCAGGCGCACTACGGCAACAACGAAGTGGATCAGCGCCGCGAGAATCAGCAGGATCGCATTGCCAACGGCATCCGCAGCGGCTCAATGACCGCAGGCGAAGCGGCGCGCGTAGAGAACCACGAGCAGGGCATCAACCAGCAGGTGAATGCCGATCGCTCCGCGAACGGTGACAAGCTCACGGCTCAGGAAAAGAAGCAGATCAACAAGGAACAGAACGCCGCGAGCAAGCAGATCTACCGCGAGAAGCACAACAGCCGCGTTGCCCACAGATAGTACCGCTCCGCTTGTTGCACGGCACCGTCAAACCAGAGAGCCTCCAGCTACGGCTGGAGGTTTTCTTTTTTTTGTCGTCAGCCCTCCACGGTGCGGTCTCCAGACGCTATGCTTGGCTGCATGTGGCGCTCTGTTCTTCCTCTGGCTTCGGCTATTCTCCTGGGCGTCGGATGCCCTTCTCTCGTGGGCTTGCCTGCGCACGGGGCCGCCTCCTATGTAACCCTGACTCCCACGCTCGTTGAGGCAGGCTCGCCGGTGCTGATGCGCGTTCAGGCTGCTCCGGGAGCTGTTCTCGAAGGCGAATGGCTGGGGCGGAGGCTGGAGTTCTTCCCGGCGCGCCGAGGTAGTGTGTGGTTTGCACTGGCCGGCGTGGACGTGGAGGCTCCGGCTGGGCCGTCCACTTTGAAGATTGTCGTGAAGGACCGCAAGGGCGTCATCCGCGATCTCAGCTTAGCGGTGGAGATTCATGCGGCGCACTACCGGACCGAGTCGCTCACCGTTGCCCCTGAGTTTGTCGAGCCTGGCGCAGAGGAGTTGCAGCGAATCCACGCCGATGAGGAAGTAAAGAAGCAGGTCTTCTCCCAAAGCGCTCCGCTGCCGCTTTGGCGAGGAAGTTTCCGCTTGCCCGCGGCCGCGCGGCGCACCGATAGCTTCGGCACGCGGCGCATGTTCAACGGCAAGCTGGCCAGCGTTCACAAGGGAATGGACTTTCGCGCCAGGGTGGGCACTCCGGTGCGCGCGGCGAACAGCGGCGTGGTGGTGCTGGCGCGGCCGCTCTACTACGAAGGCAATTGCGTCGTGATTGACCATGGGCTCGGGCTGTACACGCTGTCAATGCACCTGAGCCGCATCGACGTTGCGGAAGGCCAGCACGTGGCGCCGGGCGCGCACCTGGGTCTGAGCGGGGCGACAGGGCGTGCTACGGGGCCGCATCTGCACTGGGCAGTGCGCTGGCAGGGCGCGTATCTTGACCCTGCGAAGCTGCTGCGGATCAATCTGGCGGGAGTGCGCTGAGCCGAAGAGAAACCTGGAGACGCTGCAAGAGGGGATTCGTGCTGTCCCACCCTTTCGGCGCTGAAACTGCCGAAAGGATGGGGCACGGAGGTGTTGTGCCGCGGGCCGAAAGGAAGCCTAGCGCGCGACGGCTTCTTCTTCAGCTTCTTCCACTTCAGCCTGCGCGATGGGAGCTGGGCTCAGGCCCGCCGACTTTTCCTTGCGCAAAGCTTTGAAGGCGCGGTAGACGAAGGAGCCCATGTACCAGCCGTCGATGAACTTATAAGGCGTTTCGCCGGTTGTGTAGTGGCCGCAGGGCAGCACGCGCCGCTCGAAGTTTAGCCCGATCTCGCGGAAGGCCTTGATGACCTGCAGCGAGTATTCCAGCGGGAAGGTCAGGTCATAGTTGGCGTAGACCACCAGAACCTTCTTCAGGGGTCCGCCGGCTGCGGGGCTGGCGATGCGCGGATAGTAGCTGACGGGGCTGATCGCCGACCAGAGGGCGCGAATGCGCTCCTGGCTCAGTCCGGCGTCGTCCAGCGCCTGCTTGACGTGGCGCGTGCTCTGCCCTGCCCACACCACATCGCCAAAGGATGTGGAAGCGTGGTTGAAGGCATTTACGCGAATGCGCGGGTCGTGCGCGCTGGCCAGGAAGGCATAGCAGGAACCAAGACTGGTGCCCAGGACGCCGAAGTGCTCGTAGCCCTGGTCCTCCAGCCAGTCCAGACAGCAGCGGATATCGACCACGGCCTGGCGGCAAGCGGAAAGCGTGCGGCCCACGTTGGCGCTGGTGGCGTAGTCGGAGCGTTCGAGCTCGGCCGGGCGGCGGATGTCGTGGTAAGGCATGGAGAGCCGCAGGGCGGAGATGCCCATCTTGTTGAAGATGTCGCAGAGGGAGTTGTGGCTGAAGCCGTCCGCATTCCACTGCGGCATGACAACGATTGCCTGGCGGGGCCGGTTCGGGTCCTTGTGCGCGGGAGCCGGGTACCAGCGGGCATTCACCAGATCGTTTTCCGGGTAGGCCGTGCGCTCGGGCGAGGTAAAGCGGAGGTACTGCGCCTTCGCCAGTTTGCCCTCGGCGGCCTGCTGCTTCAGCGCAGCGTCCTGGGCCAGCGTCTCGGGCCGGACGTTGGTGGGGTAGAGCTCCGGGTAGCGTTCTTCGAGCCGGTAATCCGTGGGCTTTTCGTAGCCGAAGAAGGATTCGCTGTTCTCGATCAGCGCCCGGTTGATGCGCACCATGGCTGCTTCGGCGGCTGCGGGATCCTGCTGCTGTTCCTGGCTGGGAAGGAGATGGCCGAGGCCATGGCTCTCAAGAAACGGGGCGATCCAGTCAAAACCCCATTCGAGCGGCCGCACGACGCGATTTTCATCGCGCGTCGTCAGCCGCGTTTCCCAGTCATACATCCAGCGCGCGTACCATTCTTTGATCATATGGATAGTTAGATTTTACCAGCGCTGCGATGAAACACTGATGACAAGCGGCCTCATCCGGCAGACGGTACGGAGCCCTGCCGGGTGCCCGGCCAGACAAGCCAAACAGTCCCGAGGATGGTCAGCAACGCGATCAGCCCCTGCGAGATGACGCAGTAGAGACACCAGACCTGCAGCACATCCTTCTCAATGTGGCTCAGATAGAGGGCAAAACCCATCCCTGCCAACGCTGCCAGCAGAAAAGCGAGGCGGCGGCGTTTGAAAGCGAGCAGAGCCAGCGCCAGATAGCCGGCAATGCCGGCAGCGGCCACCGGAACGCCGGCAATCACGGCATAGGAGCTGTGATTGACAATGCCGCAGTCCCACTTCTCGTTGATCGAGCAGGGTTCGGTGCCAGTGTCGTAGTGAACGCGAAGGGCGAGGCCGGAAACCACCACGCCGGCCAGTGCAAGAACGGCAAGCATATAGCGCATTGACTACGATGCTAACAAAGCAGCCCGCGTTACCATGGAACCGATGACTTCTGGGACGGCGGGCGCGAGAGAATCGGTGGGAAGGCGGGTTGCCTTTTACGGCGGCAGCTTCGATCCGCCGCATTGCGGCCACCTGGCCGTAGCCCGAGCGGCAATGACGGCTCTGGAGCTTGATACTGTGCTGTTTGCTCCCGTTGGTGCGCAGCCCTTGAAGCCTCTCGGGGCATTGGCCGCCTTTGACCAGCGCGTGGCCATGACACAGTTGGCGATTGCCGGTGAGCGGGGCTTTCAGGTGTCCTTGGCTGATGCGCCGCAGCCAGGCGGGAAGCCGAACTACACGCTGGAGACTCTCCGCGAACTGCAAGCCCAAGCGGGCTCCGAATGCCGGCTGTTTTGCCTGATGGGAGCCGACTCCTTCGCCAACCTGCGCGCGTGGCGCGGCGCGGCAGAGATTCCTTTCGCCGCTTCGTTGGTCGTTGCCTCACGCCCGGGCGAGGATCTGGGTGAAATCGGTTCGCTTCTGCCCGAGGGTGTTGCGCTCCTCGAAGAGTCGGCCAATACGGGTGTTCGGCGCGGAGTTGCAGTGTGCAAATATCTACTGCAAAACCGGCTGGGGCAGACCGCGCCTTTCTACCTGCTGTCCGGAGTGTATGTGGACATCAGCGCTTCGCAGATTCGGGCGATGTTGCGCTCAGGCGGGGGCGATCCGGCCAGCAACGGCCTGCTGCCTTCGGCTGTGGCGGATTACCTGCGATCTCATGCGATTTATCGTGATTTACCGGAGTAGCTGCAAAGAGATACGATACACGTGGAGCATAAGTACACATGACAACAGCGCAAGTGCACGAAGAAACACGGCGGCAGGTACAGTTGGCCGCGGCTATCTGCGAAGAGAAGAAGGGCGAGGATACACGCATCCTGGAGCTCGATCCAGTCGACTCTGGACTTTCCGACTTCTTTCTTGTAACTTCGGCGACCAACGAGCGCCAGGCAACCGCGATTGCCGACGAGATCGAGCTCAGGCTGAAGCGCGAGTTCGGCGTGTACGCGCATTCGGTGGAAGGCCGCCGCGTCGGCGAGTGGATTCTGCTGGATTACGTGGATTTCGTTGTGCACGTCTTCCTCGCGGAAAAGCGCGCCTTCTATGACATCGAGCGCCTGCGAAAGTCCGCCAAGCCGTTTACACCGGCCGAGTTTGACGCCCACTTGAAGGAAGTGCTGGCGGCAAACACCGTGGCTGCGCGCGAAAAGGCTGCAGCGAAGACGAAGCCCGCGGCGGCAAAGAAGGCCAAGCCGGCAGCGGCGTCCAAGGCGAAGAAGCCCGCCGCGAAGAAAGCTGTCGCTGTGAAGAGCAAGCCCACTGCAAAGGCCAAGACCGCCGCAAAGGGTAAGGCTGTTGCACCGGTAAAGAAGGCTGCGGCGAAGGTGAAGCCCGCAAAGGCTGCGGCCAAGAAAGCGGCTGTGAAGAAGTCTCCCGCGAAGAAGGTCGCCGTCAAGAAAGCCCCTGCGAAGAAGGCCGCTCTGAAGAAGGCTCCCGCAAAGGCGATCGCAAAGAAAGCGGCCGTCAAGAAGGTTGCCGCGAAGAAGGTCGTAAAGAAGACCGCGGTGAAGAAGACGGCTAGAAAGAAGTAGTCCTGCGCCGGTGGGGAGCCGGCGCAGGTTCTGGCCCTGCCTACTTCAGGTTCTGCGCCAGGCTGCGCAGCTCTTTGGCCCGGTTCATATTGCCAGTAGCTTCGCAGGCGTCCGCGAGAACCTTGTAGATGTCCACTCGGGGCGCCTGCAGCAGCAGTTGGGCCTCCAGCAAGCGCACAATTGCCTTGGGGTTTCCGCTCTTGTTGAGCGCGTCTGTAATGGCCAGCAGCGTCGCGGGTGTTGCGGCGGTCTTTGTCAGGGTCGGAAGCGTTCCGAGAGCTGCCAGTTGGGCGGTCATTCCCTTCCTGCCAAGCAGCGCCGCCAAGTTATCCAGCGAACGTAGCTCTGTGGGATTCTCTGCCAGCGCAAGACTATAGGCTGCCTCAGCCTCTTCATCCGCGCCCAGGGCTTCCGCTGCAGTACCGCGCTTGAAGTCGTCGGCTGCCTCGCCGCCGGGGTCGGCGGGGCCATGCACGGTCCATGTTTCGATGTAATCCTCTGTGGGCATCACATGCAGATTCAGGGTGGCGTAAGCGGGCCTGGGTTCGCTGGCGCGCGTGACCGTGACAACCACCTGATAAACGCCGGGCATCAGGTTTGAGGTGTTCACGGAGTGGCCGGTCAGCAGGTTTCCGGCTTCGTCGCGGTTGGCCGCCTCCACATCCTCGTTTTCCTGCTGGGCCTCGGTATGCGAGGCGGCGATGGAACCGAACTCGTAGCGGATATGGATCTTTTCCGGAGTGGGGGTCGGGCCGGTTTGGGGCTCCAGCCAGAGCTGGAAGACCAGCGGCAGATTGTCTCCCTGGTGGATATAGACGTTCTGTGCTCCAAGCGGCGTAAAGCGGAAGTGCGATCCGCTGAAGGGCATCTGGCTGTGCGGGTCGGGTACTGCCGCCGGCTGCATGTAGGCCAGCAGGCCGGAGACAGCCAGTCCATGTGCGCGCGGCGTGGGGACAACCACCAGCGAGCGCTGGCGCAAGGCCAGCTTATTCACGTTGTTGGTCAGCGTCGCCACCAGGTTGTAGCTGCCTGGAACCAGCGGCAGCCGCGCCTCCGCGCCGAAGCGCTTTTTGCGGGCAAGCTCTGCCTGCGCCTGGGTCAGATCGCCAGTCAGCCTGTCTTCCTGCTGGTACACCGGCTTTCCTTCGGTGGTTTGCACTTCCGTGCGTAGGGTCAGGTCGTAGTAGTTGCCGCCGTCGGTGCGGGTTCCCACCAGGCGCGCGTCGGGGAATTTCAGGCCGAGCAGGTAACTGAGGGTCGTCCGTCCGCGGTTGTCGCGGAAGGTGGTGTAGCTCAGCGTCGCATCCGTGCCGCCCAGGAAGAGGCTGGTCGTCACATGTTCTCGGGTGCGGTTCGCCTGCAGTTGCGCTGTCGTGTACGGATTGTCCGGCAGGTTGCTGATGGAGTTCAGCAGGGCGTCCGACTCCATGCTCGGCTCGAAGCTGTCGAGGCTGGCATGTTCGTTAGTCAGAAGGGTCACAGCATGAGTGGCTACTTCCGCGCCAAGAGATTTCTTGATAATGTTGAGCGCCATCACAGGATCGTTGCGTGACTCGCCGGTGCTCACCAGCCGGACAGGGCCGTCGTTGCGCGGCGAGTAGAGGGTGAAGTCCTCTGCCGCGCTGCGCTTGTAGAACACCAGATAGAAGTAGGGCGGCAGCAATGGCGTTTCCGCCTGGTAGAACCAGATCTCCATGGGCCGAACGTTGGCCGACTCATGATATTGGGCGCGCTGCTTGGGCTTGCCAAGGATGATATACATGCGCCCGCGGTCGGTGCGCCAGCCATCCTCCGCGCCTCGAACGCCGAAGTTCTCGTTGGCGTAGGCCAGACGGCGATAGTGCTCTTCCTTGTAGGAGTTGAAGCTCGAGCTCTGATCGGGGTTGCGGATGCGCCAGAAGTTTTCGATGTATTTGTCGCGCTGTTCGTCGGTGCTGAGAGCGTAGAACTCTTTCCGCTCCTGGGTACTGATGATGTAGGGAACTTCGACGTCGATCCAGTGGCGATACTCGGGCGGAAGGTTCTTGCCTGGCTTGACTGCCTGGACATGCACGGCGGAACAGAACTGGAGAAGCACCAGAAGAAGGCAAGGAAGTAAGCGGAATCTACGCAAAATACACTCCTAAATGGAAAGAGAGGAGGGGTCGCCCCCTCCTCTCCAGTGTAGTCGAACGTCTGGCTGGAACTAGAACTCGAACTTCACGCTGGCGCGCGCGTAGAACGGATTCTGGTAGCTGGCGATCTTGTTGTAGTCGGGGTTGGCAACGCCGGGAGACGTATCCAGGTTCTGGTTACGGCTGGCGGTAAACTTCGAATCAAGCACGTTGAAGGCGTCGAAGGCGAACTTCAGAGCCTGGCCCTCGTGGAGCTTGACCGGGTAATCGGCGTGCAGGTCGATCTGGTGGCGCGAAGGCGTAACGCCCTTGGTGCCGCGGCCGCCCACAGGAACTTCGCCGGTGTTCTGGTAGATCGGGTGGCTGGCAAAAGCGCTGAGCGGTGTACCGCTCATGCCGCGGACGTTGGTGCCGACGTTCAGGCCCTTCAGGAAATTCACGTACTTCGTGTTTTCGTTGATGACGTACGAAACGTCGCCGTTGAAGACCATGCGGCGGTCGGTGTTCAGAAGGCCTGGAGTGGTCTGATCGCCGAGCAGGCCGAGCGCGCCGTTGGTGAAGTCGAACAGCGAGCTGATGCCGGGGTCCGACTGTCCGTTGTCGTTGCGGAAGAAGCCTTCGTAGTTGCCGTACAGCTTGGCGTAGCGGTAGTTGATGCGCGCCTGCCAGTTGTTCTTCATGTTGCGGGCGAACTCAACCACGAACTCCTGGTACTTGCGGACCGGGTTGGCGAAACCGTCGGGCTTGCCGTCAGGGCCGTTGGTGCCGGCGGTGGCGAGGTTCGTAACGCAGGCGCCGTTGTAGCTGGTGCCGTCGTAGTGGGTAAAGAAGCCGCCGTTAGCCACCGTGGTGTCACCGGCAAAGGTGCAACCGGCGACCGGTGCCTTGTAGGTGGCGGCGCTGACGCTTCCAGGAGAGTTCGTGCCGTTGGCGGCCGCCCACTGTGCCGGGGTGTAGACCACTTCGTTTTCGTTGTGGAAGTCGTCGGTGCTGGCCGAAACGTTGGCGATGCCGCCGGCATAGGACTCTGCTGCGAGGTTCGAACCTTCAGGCGACTCCGAGCCGATGTCCTCGATGACGCGGCCGAGGCGGCGGTCGGTGTAGCGCATGCCGAGCATCATGCCCGGAGACACTTCACGCTGGAAGCCGAAAACATATTCGTTCTCGTATTCCATCTTCGTGCCCGGCAGGATTCCTTCTGCCGAGGAAGAGCTGAAGCTGGGGTTGCCGAAGCTGGAGGATGCCGTTTTGCCGGGCAGGCCGTTCAGCATGTGGGCGGCGTCAGGAATGATCACGGGAGCGCCGAAGTTGTCCTTCAGCATGTTGCCCGAGCTATCCTTGGCGGGCGTGAAGTACATGTTGGTGTCATCCTGCTCGTTGCCGAGTTCGCGGATGGCTGCATCCAGCGGCAGAACAGACTGGTAGCGAGCGTAGTTGAAGAAGATCTTGGTGCGGTGATCGCCCTTGGGGTCGTAGTTGACGCCGAGGCGCGGCGACCAGTTGTCGTTGAACAGATAGTTAACCAGAACGCCGTCGTACCACTGCTCTTCCCAGCGGAGACCGAGGCCGACGTTGAAGTGGCGGCCCATCTGCCAACTGTCGTTGCCCCAGCCCACGTTGTAGCGCGAACGGGCGAGAACGTTGAAGCCGGCGTAGGAACCGCGGTACTGCGACAGGTAAACGGGAACACCGTTGCTCTTGGCGCAATACGTACAGCTCGGGTCGGCTGTGTACATACGGAAGTAAGCGGTCGTGGTCTTTCCGATGGCACCGGAGTGAACGCCAAACAGCGAGGTGATGTTCGTGCCTGCTGCATTCGTGCCAGGGATGACGTACGGGTTGCCGGTGTAGGGGTGCTGCTCGACGAAGTTGGTGTGCTCGAAGGTGTAGCCAACCGACAGAGTGTGCTGACCCATGAAGTTGACGAGCTTCTGGGTGTCGAGGTTAAAGGAGTAGTCGTCGCTGTGGGTCGGGAAGTAGGAGCCGACGTACGTGCTGATGTATGGGCTGACCGTACGGTCCTGAACGCCGTAGCTGTTGTACTTCGGCGAGTAGCTGAAGTGGGCAATATTGTAGGTGCCGCTCAGGTTGGCCGACCAGGTCGGGGAGATGATCTGATCCAGGCGGAAGACCGAGTTGTCGTTGGCGAAGTTGTAGCGGCCGGCGACGGCATCGGAATAATTCACGTTGTAGGTGGTCAGCAGCGAGTTCGAGAACGAAGGATCGCCGAACGAAGAGAGTTCGATCTGCGTGGAAGCCCAGGGCTGATAGGAGAGCTTGGCAGCCCAGCTACGCTCGTTCAGGCCTTCGGTAAAGATCTTGCCATTGAGGGGCTCTCCGGGCTGCGCGCCGCGCTGATCGCCGTTCGAGGCAGGGTCAAAAGCGCCGAAGAAGAAGAGCTTGTCCTTGAAGCCGGGGACGTAGCCGCCGATTTCACCGGAAAGGTCGAACTGCGAGGTGCCGTACAGGCAAGTAGGCGCGGTCGTTGTATAGCCGAGCTGGCAAACCTGGTCATGCTCAGCCCACCAGGCAGCGGGACCCATATAGGCAGCAACTGCGCCGTGAATCTTGTTGGAGCCAGCCTTGGTGACAATTTCAACGATGCCGCCGGCAGCCTTGCCGTACTGGGGCTCGAAGGCGGTGGTCTTGATGTCCACTTCCTTGATGAAGGCCAGATTGACGCCGGTACCGACAGAACCCCAGGCGCGGTTGTAAATACCGAAGCCGCCGAAGGCCTGATCGGTCACGTTGACGCCGTCTACCAGGTAGAGGTTCTCAAGGCCCGATGCACCGCCGATGGAGGGGTTGGTGCCGTTGCCCTTGGTGTCAGTACCGCCGCCGGAAACCACACCGGGGGCCAGGGCAAAGATGCCGGATACGTTACGGGGAAGGGGAAGCGACTGGTAGAGCTGGTCGGTCAGAGGAGTCGTGAGGGCTGTATTTTCGGTATCGATCTGGACTGCGCCGGCTTCAACCTGCACCGTGTCGGTGACAGCGCCGACGGTCAGGTGCACGTCAAGGTTCGAGGTGGTTCCGGAGGTAACCACGTTCTTGGACGAAACGAAGGTCTTGAAGCCGGGAGCTTCAACCTTTACCGTGTAGTTTCCCGGGACGAGGCCGTTGGCCAGGAAGCGGCCGCCGACATCCGTCTTGAACGCATAGGTCCCTTGCGGGCCGGTGACCGTTACGTCGATATTCGGCACCACGGAGCCGGTTGCGTCGAATACAACGCCACCCAGACCGCCGCGCACAGCCGAATTCAACTGCGCCATCAGAGGCAAACTAATCAGCACGAACAGTGCCGCTACAGCCGAAAGTCTTGTTAGCCAGCGTTTCATCAAGAATCTCCTCCAAATTTTTGGAACCGCCTGACCAGAATCTGGCTCGACGATTCTCTTTCGCTGCAGCGCTTCGGTCGGGGGGGTGAGACCTGTGCGCAGTTGAAATACAAATACTCAGGGCAAAGGAAAACTACATGATGCAATTGATTTTCTTGCCAAGTTCCCTTGGGGGGGGACGCACGACAAGGAGCTCAGAGAAAATCTGGTTACAACGTATGCACTTTGGGTGCCATTCTGGAAAGGTCCGGCGCTGTGCACGTAAATTGTCTACAATCAACACAATAACGGAAAATATGTGGTGAATTTCTATTCTATAGATATGGTTTTACGTAGATATTGGCGCATGGATTCCAAAAATGGGCATCGCGTTGGAAGCATAGGACTTGATGGATTGCTTTCCTGAGGAAATTGTCCGCAGGTATGCGGCTTCCGTTGCGGTATGCTCGTTGGCATGGTCTTGACTCTGGCGCATATCAGCTCGTCCGGCTCTGGAAAGGACAAGACCGAACCGTTGACGCAGATGTATATGGAGCGCTGCGCTGCGTTTGCCCGCTGCAAGACCGAGAGCTTCCGTTCGGAGGAAGGTTTGTTGGAATGGCTGGGCAGGCAGCAGGGCCGGACATCCGCTGTTGCTGTCCTGCTGGACAGCCGCGGCCGGCAGTTGAGTTCCGAGGCTTTTGCGGCGTGGCTCGGCGGACAGCGGGACGAGGGGGCACAACATATTGTCTTCGCCATCGGCCCGGCGGACGGATGGTCGGAGGCTGGCCGGGCAAAAGCGCGGCTGCTGCTCTCTTTGGGTCCGATGACGCTGGCCCACTCTTTGGCGCGGCTGGTCATGGCGGAGCAGATCTATCGGGCTTTCGCGATACTTTCCGGGCATCCCTACCACTCAGGGCATTAGTGATCGCGGAGTAGCAGCATATTCGTTCGTCGCGCCGGGGCGTGGAAGACTGTAAGCTTGAGACTGCGATGAGTGAAACGAGAGACGAGTCTATGGCGAGTGAGGCCAGCCAGGTGGATTCCGGCGCGAGCCGGTCACGGCGCGGGCTTTTGCTGATCAACACCGGCCCCGGCAAAGGCAAGACCACCGCCGCGCTGGGCACCGCTCTGCGCGCCGTGGGCAATGGAATGCGCGTTCTGGTTCTGCAGTTTCTGAAGGGTTCATGGCACTACGGCGAGCTGGACGCCGTGAAGGTATTCGGCGACAAGTTTGTGTTGCGCCAGATGGGCCGGGGCTTTGTGAAGGTGGGCGGGGCGGAGACCGATCCGGAAGACATCCAGATGGTGGAGCACGCCTGGGACGAGGCGCGAGAGGCGATCTACTCCGGCGACTGGGACATGGTGGTGCTGGACGAGATCAACTACGCCATTGGCTACAAGATGCTGGACCCGGCGGTGGTTGTGGCGGCCCTGAAGGACCGGCCGGAGATGGTGCACGTGATCCTGACCGGGCGGAACGCACATCCACTATTGGTGGAGATGGCGGATACGGTCACGGAGATGCGCGAAGTGAAGCATGCCTACCAAAAAGGGATTCTGGCCCAACTGGGCATTGAATATTGATGGGGCGCCTGTCTCGGGATGTCGCCGAGGTAAGCCCTGGTTCGGACGGCTGTTGCGCCGTTTACAATGAGGTTCGAGTATGACCTGGTTCAAGCGCGAAAACGGTGAGTTTCCCACGCCTGAGGGCATTGCTCCGGAGGGTGCGGGCGATACCGCCGGAAAGACGGTGCGGACAGAGGGTCTCTGGATCAAGTGCCTGGGTTGCCGGGCGGTGATCTGGAAGGCCGAGTTAGAGGCCAACCTGAATGTCTGCCCCAAGTGCCAGTATCACTTCAAGCTGGGAGCGCGGCAACGGATCGCCATGCTGCTGGAGCCGGGCTACGAGCTGGTGGATGGCGGACTGCGCTCGACCGACCCGCTGAACTTTAGCGACATCAAGCCCTACAAGGCGCGTCTGAAGAAGGCGCAGGAGCTGACCGGGCTGGACGACGCCATCCTGAACGCCGAGGGCCTGCTGGGGCGTCACGCGGTCGTTGTCAGCGCCATGGAGTACAGCTTCATCGGCGGTTCGATGGGCGCCGTGGTGGGCGAGACGATTGCCCGCGCGGTGGATCGAGCGCGGTTGGAGCGCAAGCCTCTGATCGTGGTGGCAGCCTCCGGCGGGGCGCGCATGATGGAAGGCGTCGTGAGCCTGATGCAGATGGCCAAGATCTCCAGCGCGCTGGCGCAGTTGGATGACGCCAAGGTTCCTTACATCTGCGTATTGACCGATCCGACGACAGGCGGCGTGACGGCCAGCTTTGCCATGCTGGGCGATCTGAACATCGCGGAGCCGGGTGCGTTGATTGGCTTCGCAGGCCCGCGCGTGATCGAGCAGACCATCCGTCAGAAGTTGCCCGAGGGCTTCCAAAAAGCCGAGTTCCTGCTGGAAAAGGGATTTCTGGACGCGGTCGTGCATCGCCGCCAAATGAAGGCCTATATCGAGCGGGCCCTCGACTTTATGATGACGACTCCGAAGGCATAGCCGAAGCACGAGCGCAAACAGGAAGGCCCGGCTCTGCTGCCGGGCCTTCCTGTTTGCTTGCTGGATTCAGACTGCGAGCTTCAGATGCGCATCGGCATCAGGACGTAGCGGTACTTGTACTCCGGCTCCGTATCGCCGGGCTCGGGCCGCATCTGGCCGGCGGACTGCGAATCCTTGAACTCCAGCCGTACCTCGCCCTCGTTGTTCAGCGCCTTCAGAAAGTCGAGGATGTAGGAGGAGTTGAAACCCACCATGATCTGCTCGCCGGAGTAGGGCGTGTCGATGGTGTCTTCGCTCTCTCCGGATTCGGCGGAGTTGGCGCTGATCTTCAGTTCGTTGCCTTCCAGACGCAGGCGGATCGCGCCGGAGCGCTCGTCGGCAAACTGGGCGACGCGCTGGATGGCCGCTGCCAACTCGCTGGAGCGCACGACGGCGAACTTGGTGTTGTCCCGCGGCATCACCGCTTCGAAGTTCGGGAACTGGCCAGTGAGCTTGCGCGTGCTGAGCGTGCGGTGACCGACACGGAAGAAGAGGGTGTGCTCGTCGTCCGCGAACTCAAGGCTTTCGGCCTCGGTGTTGTTAAGCAACTGCTGCAACTCCTGGAGAGCCTTGCGGGGAATGAGAACGCGCTTTTCTCCGCTGATGCCTTCGAGGTTCTCGTTGGGCTTCTCGACGTAGGACAAGCGGTGGCCGTCGGTGGCGACCATCGCCAGCGACTCCGCCTTCAGCACCAGCAAAGCGCCGTTCAGCGTGTAGCGCGACTCCTCGTTGGAGATGGCGAAGATGGTGCGGGCAATGAGGGTCTTGAGGGCTACGACCGGAATGCTGGTGGCCGCTACCGTGGGAAACTCGGGAACCTGCGGGTAGTTGGCGCGCGCCATGCCCACCACTTTTGTGTTGGAGCGGCCGCTGCGGATCTGCACCCAGTGGTTCTCCAGCAGCTTGATGGAGATGTCTCCGTCCGGCAGCAGCTTGATGTAGTCGTACAGCTTGCGCGCCGGAATGGTGCACGAGCCTGCCTTCTTCACCTTGACGGCCGTGCTGGTGCGGATGGCCTGGTCCAGATCGGTCGCGGTGATATTCAACCGGTCCTCGTCGGCCTCGATGAGGAAGTTGGACAGAATCGGAATCGTGGTCTTGCGCTCAACCACGCTCTGCGTGGCGGTGAGTTCCTTCACCAGATCCTGGCGGCTTACGGTAATTTCCATCACTGCCCCCTGCGCAACCGGATTTTCCTGCTCCGTTTCGACGATCGGCATAGCTCTCGCACGCTCCACACGCCATTGTGCCGCGCTGGCCTCACTCTACAACACTCTGCGGCCTTGCGGAAATGACTGTCTTTTCTTTCTCTTGATTCTAGTCATCTTCCGGGGATCGGCGGTGGGTGGAAATCTGGTCATTTCTCTGGATTCCCGGGACTCTTGTGCTTTGGGTCTGAACCGCCACGAAAGCAGCTTCTGCGTCGGCGCGGAACAGGCCGCTGCGAGCCGAGGCACGGATGCGTGCGACGGGTGTGGATTGTGGGTTGTGAAGTAAATACAAAGCCAGTAGTACCCGTAGTTCACCGTGGAAAAGTGGGAATCTGGCAGAAGTGATTGTTTTGAGGAGTGTTGGCAATGTGCTGAGTTTTCTAAAACGTGGCTGTGGAAGAGAGGACATTTGGAAAACCGCGCGGTAAGGGCAGATTCGGTACCTGTGTTTCCCACGCCTCCCACAGGGTGCGGAAATAGGCCTGTGGATTCCACCATTGTTGTGTTGAAAGGGCGTTCAAGTCGGCGTGGTTACAGGGCTTGGAAGAGACTAGCGATCCACAGAGTACCGGGATTCCACACTGTACACAGAGGCGGGTTGGGGTTGTGGAAGACGCGGTGAGACCAGTCCTTCGGGTGTGGTCGATGGGCTGAAGATTTGTTTTGCTGCCGGGTGGAGGATGAGAAATTTTCGAGAAGTGATATTCCCGGTTTGCCGGTTTTCGGGTGGCAGTGGAGGGCGGTGGGAGAAGGGAAGTCGTGCGCTCGTATACTGGTAGTTGCATGTCTTACGCTTCCGCTCTCGATCAACTTCATGCCATGACGCCGGAGTTGCATACCGTCGGGGCGGCTCCCAGGCGCAAATTCTCGCTGGATGAAGTGAGAATCCTGTTGGCCGCACTGGGAGATCCTCAACTGCGATTTCCGAGTGTTCTGATCGCGGGAACCAATGGGAAGGGTTCCACGGCGGCGACACTGGCTTCGATTTTGAGCGAGTCGGGTTTGCGGGTGGGACTGTACACGTCGCCGCACCTCGTGCGCGTCAACGAGCGGATTTGCATCGGCGGGGCAGAGATTGCGGATGAGGAGTTTGCGCGGCACTTTTTCTCGGTACAGGCGGCCGCGCAGCAATTGCTGAAGAGCGGGGCCTTGCCGCAGATGCCCAGCTTCTTCGAGGTTCTGACGGCTCTCGCATTCTTATGCTTCGCCGAGCGCCGGGTGGACATCGCTGTGCTGGAAGTCGGCATGGGTGGAAGGCTGGATGCCACCAATGTTGTGGAGCCGCTGCTTTCAATCGTGACCGACATCTCCCTGGACCATACTGAATGGCTAGGCCCGACGATCTCCGCGATTGCTCGGGAGAAGGCCGGGATTCTGCGCAGGGGCGGGACCATGGTGACGCTGCCGCAGCATCCTGAGGCAAACCAGGCCCTCGGCGAGGCGGCAGGCGAACTCGAGGTGCGCTGCGTGAATGCCTCTGCCTACATGCCGGCAGCAGAGGCCGGTGAGGGCTACGAGGTGGAAGCTTTTGGGCGGCCCCTCCGCGTTGCTTCACCACTGGTAGGGGAACATCAGCACCGGAATCTCGCCCTGGCGATTGCGGCGGCGGTGGAGCTGTCTCGCCTGCCCGGTTTCTCCTCGGTGACTGCGGTTTCGGTGGAAGAGGGAATCCGAAAGACGAGTTGGCCGGCGCGTTTGGAGCGGCTGACGTCGATGGGGCGCGAGTGGATTCTGGATGTCGCGCACAACCCGGCTGGGGCCTGGGCGTTGCGGGCAAGTTTACATACCATAATGCGGTACAATAAACCATCCACGCTGGTTTTCAGTTGCCTCCGGGATAAGCCTGTCGCAGAGATGGCACAGATTCTCTTTCCTCTTTTTGATCGGGTGATTCTTGCGCCGATTCATAGTGCGCGCGCGGCTTCGCTGGAGGAGTTGGCAGCGGCAGCGAAGGCAGCGGGAACGGATCCTGTTGTGGCCGATACAGTGGAGGGCGCGCTGCGTCTGGCAAGGGCGGGAGCCGGCAGCGGTGCAATAGTGGTCTCAGGTTCCGTGTATCTGGTGGGCGAGGCGCGCGGCTTGCTGGTTGCGGCGGGAGGTAGCGCGGCGTGAGAAAGCGACCGAATCCCTTGCCCTGGTACTACTGCTGGCGGACGAATCTCTTTCATCTTCCCCTGATGACGGTGGCGACAGCGATTTGTGGGTCGTTGGCGTTAGTGGCGTCCCTGTTCGACAGCCGTGGCGGCGTGCAGCATCGCATCGCGCAGGTGTGGGCCAGGTTGATGGTGCTGTTTGCGGGGTGCCCTGTAACTGTGAAGGGCGAAGAGAACTTGCGGCGCTTTCCTGTTGCCGTCTACGCTTCCAACCACACCTCGTACATGGACACGCCGGTGGTGTTTGCCTCGCTGCCTTTCCAGTTCAGGATTTTGGCCCGGAAGGCGCTCTGGCCGCTGGCGTTCATTGGTTGGTATTTGGACCGCTCGGGTCAACTGCCCATTGACACCGACAATCCTCATGCGACACTGGCGAGCCTCGGCGCGGCAGTGAAGACGCTGCGGAAGGGTATGCCGCTGTTTGTTTTCCCGGAGGGCGGCCGCACGGCGACGGGTCAACTGAAGCCGTTCCTCTCCGGTGCGGCTTATCTTGCCATTCGCGCGCAGGTGCCGTTAGTTCCGCTGGCGCTCAGCGGTGTTTACGATCTGCTGCCGATTCATACGCGGCATCTGTACCCGGGGCCTGTCACGCTGACTGTGGGTGAGCCCATCGAGACCCGCGGCATGACTCCGCGGCAGACGGCTGAACTGACAGAGCGTTTGCGCGAGGAAATTGAAGCGCTGCTGGAGCGAGAGACTGGGGCCAAGGTTAGGGAAAACGTGCCGGCGTAGAGCAGGAATGGTAGCTTATCGCTGTTACGGGGTTCGCCGTTAGAGTGGAGTTTATATGTCAGTCCGTATCGCCATCCCAGAAGCCAGCAGCGACGCAGAATACAACGCGCGTTCCATGGCTCTGTACTTAGATGCATTGAGGGCGGCAGGGTCGGAGGCAGTCGAGATCGACTTGGCTCTGCCGCAGGCTGCCGTCGCCCGGATTCTCGCCGGTACTCAGGCCGTCTTGCTTCCGGGTTCCCGATTCGATGTTGAGCCGGAGCGTTACGGTGCTTCTCGTGAGCCGCAGTGCGGCCCGGCCGACGCTGCCCGCACGGCAGTGGATGAACTTCTGCTGCAGGATGCGTTCAACCTCGGGAAGCCCGTGCTGGCCATCTGTCATGGCGCACAATCGTTGAATGTGTGGCGGGGTGGCACGCTCATCCAGGACCTGAAGACAGGGGTGCAGCATCGTGCGGGCCGAGAGGTTTTGGAAGCTCATGCTGTGACCATCGCCGAAGGATCGCGGTTGGGAGCACTGCTAGGCGCGGCGGCAGCAACGCAGATGGTGAACTCCACGCATCATCAGGCGATCTTGCAGGCAGGGGATCAATTGAGCATTGTGGCAGTTTCGCCGGAAGATGGCGTAGTGGAGGCGGTGGAGTTAGACGCAACCGATCACTTTGTTCTCGGCGTTCAGTGGCATCCGGAGCGCACCTACCATCAGAACCCATTCTCGCGGGCGATATTCTCGGCGTTTGTTGGCGCCGCAGATTGTTGGCCGGGCCGAACAGGCTCGATGCAAGGGACAGGTCAATGAGCGAAGATTTGTTTCCTGTGAAGGAGAGATTGAGCAAGCTGCTTGCCGAGGCTGGATTGCCGCCTTTGGACGAACAGGCTCTTTTACGGTTTTCGATTTACTACTCTCTCTTCAGCCGCTGGAATGCGCGGATCAATCTGAGTTCGATTCGCGACCCGGAGCAGGTGTTGCGGCGGCATTTCGTCGAGTCGATTTCTTGTGCGCAGCAGATTCCCCAGGGAGTGGCCACGCTGCTTGATTTCGGCTCTGGCGGAGGTTTGCCCGGAGCTCCCATTTCGATCTGCCGGCGCGAGATCTCCGTAACTCTGGCGGAGTCGCAGGGCAAGAAGGCAGCATTTCTGCAGGAGGTGGCGCGCATGTTAAGCACAGGATTGCGGGTGCACGCCGGGAGAGCGGAAGAGCTACCGGGGGAATTTGATTGCGTGACTCTTCGCGCTGTGGACAGGATGGAGAAGGCCATCTCGGTGGCTGCGGGTCTCGTGAAGGAGTCTGGGTATCTGGTGCTCATGACGACGCGCGATGAGGCGAGTGACATGGAGGCTGCGGCAGGCCCAGGTTTCCGGTGGCGGCAAACGGCTCTACTCTTCGGTGACGAGACAAGGGTTTTCGAGATTGGGCAGAAGCGATCCGCGTGATGTCGTGCGGCATGTTTCGGGGCGGTGAAGGGCTTTGCATTAGCAAAGCCCTTCGCTTTTTTAGGTTGTTTGGATGAGGATAGCGCTCAAATAGGGCACATAGCAGGAGATCAGGTTTGCGCTGGCGGAGAGCGTATAGGCGGTCTGAGGGGTAAACGCGCCGGCGGTTGAGATGGTGTTTCCCTGGATCGTCACTCCGCTTGTGGCGCTCAGGTTAGGCCCGGAGTCTCCGCTGTAGAGCTGAGTGAGCTCAAGGATGGTCGCCGTTTTCACCGTGTTCGGCATCTGGATGGTTAGTTGCAGGTTTTGGGTGCTGTCCTTGTTCACCACGACGACGTTCGTAGCTCCGCTGGCTGTCTTGACAGCGTAGGCGGTGGCGTTCAGGCTCCCGACGGCGAGATTGGTGGCGTATAGAGTTCCCTGTCCTGCCAGGGTAAAGAAGTAGATGCCGTAGTACTCGGGCCGTGGACCCACAACGGTTCCGTTGGAGTCGGCAATCGGCGTGTACCCCGAACCGTTTCCGCCTCCATGAAAATTGACGCCTGCAGCACCTCCCAGAGCGCAATCGAAGAGGTAGTCGATCACCCACAGTGAGGATGCGTAGGAATTACTGACGCCGCTGGCGCCGCCGTTGTAATAGGAGTTGCATTCGGCCATGCGATAGGGGATGCCGACGCCGGCGGCGCCCGCCTTCAGGGTGGCCAATTCACTGACGAGCGATGTATCGGGGGTAATAAGGTAGGCGGCCGTGGAGGTGGGGGATTGCCCGTTGGCTCGGTAGTAATGCTGGGTGAGGAGCGTGATCTGGCTCTTGGTGGTGTTTTGCCCGAAGGGGATGGTCCAGGAGGAGACGCTACTTGCATCGGCGGGGCCCGTGATGGGTACGGCTGGGGTTGTGGCCAGAATGGCGCTTCTGTACTGCTGCCAGAGGGAGAGAAACGAGGAAAGGCTCCATCCTCCAGCGTAGTATCCGCCTGTGTTTCCGTAGAGGTCAGGTTCGTTGCCGATCTCAATGCCAAGCAAGGAGGAGCCCAGCTTCTGATAGACGTAAGCAACTTCGCTGGCTGCCAGCGCCGGGGTTTGCTGTCCCGTTGCAGAGCCTCCGAGATTGATGCCATACAGGCACTTCCAGCCGGTAGCTTGCAGAAAGGCAGCCAGGGCATCGACGTCGGTGGGAGCCACCTGGCCGGTCGTTTGGCCGGGTCCTTTGGGATTCCAGACGGTTTGGTCCACACTGTTGCCGCCGATGCGCAGTACGGATTGCCCCAGGAGGGTATAGAGGCCGATCAGGGCCGTGTTGGCGCCGGTGAATAGTGGCTCATGCATCGAGCTTTTTTCGTAGGAGAGTCCCGCAAAGGCCGGGCCGATGCTTCCCATGGACGTGGCGCTGACAAGGAGGGAGGCCGCTGTGATAGCTCCCGTGGGGGTAGGCTGAGCGGTGGTATTGGTGGGAGCGGTTGGGGTCGATGTTGAGGAGTTCGCTCCGCAGGCAGAGGTGAGGGCAGTGAGCGATGCAGCGAATCCGCCAAGAAGGATGGAGCGTCTCTTGTCGGAGAAGTGGGAGATGCCCGGCTTTACGTGAGGGAGCGAGCCTCTTGTTTTCATGAGGGGAATTCTAATCGTGTCGATTCGTTTGCGCGAGGGGGACCAGGGGCAGCGATCATGTTCCACGTGGAACATTTCTGGTCGATTCGAGGGGGCGTCGAGGCAGTGTTCCACGTGGAACACTGCCTCGCCATATTCAAAATGGGCCATTCCGGGAATGGAACGCTAGTGAAGAAATGAGCCTCAGCGAGCCTCTGATCGGAGAAGTTTTCCACCAAATTAGTTTATCCGCTGCCTCTGCCACCGCCTCGCCCCAGGATGCCGGAAGCTGTTGCTGCAACGCCCATTAGCTGCGAGGACAGGCCTCGACCTCCAGGATCTTTCCACAGCAAAGCCGATTTCTCCACAACGCAAGCGACTATCGCGAACCGCCCACTCCTTTTACTCTGGTAACCCATGGGCAAGATCATAGGAATCGTTAACCAGAAGGGTGGGGTCGGCAAGACAACGACCGCCATCAACCTCTCCGCCTGCCTGGCTCTGCAGGGTCTCAACATCCTCCTGGTCGATTGCGATCCGCAAGCCAACGCCTCCTCCGGCATCGGCTTCCAGCGCGACGACAATCGCTACTCTATCTATGACGTGCTGATGGGCGATTGCCCTCCCGAACAGGTCATCCTGCCCACCGACATCGAGCACCTGTGGTTGCTGCCCGGCTCGAAGAATCTGACCGGCGCCAACGTGGAGCTGGCCGGAGCAGAGGATAGAACCCTCCGGTTGCGCCGCGCCTTGCACCAGATCCGCGACCGGTTCGACGTTGTGGTCCTGGACTGCCCGCCGGCGCTCGACCTGCTCACCCTCAATGTCCTCTCCGCCGCGGAGTCTCTCATCGTCCCCATGCAGGCGGAGTATTTCGCTCTGGAAGGCATCTCGGAGCTGGTCTCTACTCTCGAGCGCGTTCGGGCCGCCTACAACCCCGAACTCACGATTGAGGGGGTGCTGCTGACCATGTATGACGACCGCACCAACCTTTCACAGCAGGTCACCGATACCCTGCGCGAGTACTTCCGCGATCGGCTCTACCAGACCGTCATTCCCAGGAACGTGCGTCTTGCCGAAGCCCCCAGCCACGGAAAGCCAGTAGCCACCTACGACCCACGGTCCCGGGGCACAGAGGCCTACTTCGAGATGACCAGCGAGTTTCTTGCGCGGAACCAGATGGAGTTGCCGCGCGGAGCATCGGCCGAAGTTGCGGATGCAAAGGGTCAGGGAGCCACCGCGCAGACAGACTCCAAGGTCCGCTTCTGGCCCTACGCCTGACGGCCCTTGCTCCATCAAGCCCAGCTCAGTTCACTTTTTTTATGCAACAACTCCCGGGCCCCCGCCCGGCGTAGAAGGGTATTTCCTATGAACACTGCCGCACACGACATGAAACGCCGCGCCCTCGGTAAGGGCCTCGATTCCTTGCTCCCTCGCGTTCCAGCGCCCACACCCGCCACATCTGAGGCGGAAGGTGGAAAGCCCCGCGAGATTTCTGTTGAGCTGATTGACCGGAATCCCTTTCAAACGCGCACGCATATCGACGACGCGCAACTCGCCGAACTCTCGGCTTCCATTACAGCCAACGGCGTGGTGCAGCCGATCCTGGTGCGCCCGCAGGCCAATGGCCGCTTCCAGTTGATCGCCGGCGAGCGGCGCTGGCGGGCATCGCAACTGGCAGGCAAGAAGACCATCCCTGCCATCCTCCGCCAAGTCTCTGACGAACAGGCGATGGAAATCACCATCGTCGAGAACCTCCAGCGTGCCGATCTGAACGCCATGGAACAGGCCCGGGCCTTCGAACGGCTTTCGCGCGAATTCCATATGACGCAAGAGCAGATGGCCCAGCGTACGGGCAAGGACCGAGCCACCGTCTCCAACTTCCTGCGTCTGCTGCGGCTGCCTTCCGGGGTCCAGTCCAGGGTTGAATCTGGCGAGTTGAGCTTTGGCCACGCCCGCGCACTCCTGGCTTTTGAACACGCCGAAGAGATCGAGAAGGCAGCTCAGCGCATCGCGGCCCTCTCCCTCTCGGTGCGCCAGACCGAGAACTATGTTCAGGGCTTGCTGCACCCGGAGAAGAACGCGAAGAAAGACGCCAAGCCGGAGCCCGTCATCGACCCGAATGTGCGGGAAGCGCAGGAGCAGTTGCAGCGTACCCTGGGGATGAAGGTGACCATCGACGACCACCATGGCCGTGGCAAGGTCATCATCGAATACGCACGCCTGGAAGATTTCGATCGTCTGGTGGAACAGCTTTCAGGACAATAAGAAAGCAGCTTCGCGCGTCTCAAAATCTGATAATCTGATTCCGTGAAAGAGCGTGCCATCAGCGTTACTGAGGCGTCGCGCAACTTTGCCGAGTGCATCAACCGCGTGCGCTACCAGGGAATTTCCTATCTGCTGCTGAAGAACGGCGCGCCGGTGGCGCGCCTGATTCCCGAAGGCGCGGCTTCGCTAGACCCTCCGCCCAACTCCGGCGATGCCCGATCAGAGGAAATGCCGGTAGCCAAGCCGGCTCAAGACACGGCAGCCGCAGGCCCACATCACGATGTCTCAGGTGATCGTCGGCAGCAGACCCTGAGACGAGTCCTTCAGTGGTGAGATAGAATTGCGCGGGACAACGAAGGAGCCGGAATGCGCAATGCAATCAGGAAACGTTTTCTCAAGCTAACCACCCTTGCCCTGCTACTCGCTGCCACCAGCCTTTTGCAGGCACAAACCCCAGGACAACGCTGGACCTCAGACCAAGCCAATGCCTGGTATGCCGCGCAGCCGTGGCCGGTCGGGGCCAACTTCCTCCCTTCCACCGCCATCAACGAACTGGAGATGTGGCAGGCGGATACCTTCGATCCCCAAACGATCGATCGCGAACTCGGCTGGGCTGAAGCTATCGGCATGAACACCATGAGGGTCTTCCTCCACAACCTGCTTTGGGAGCAGGACCCGAAGGGATTCACGCAGCGCATCGATGGCTTTCTCGCCATCGCGAATCGCCACCACATCAAACCCATCTTCGTGCTCTTTGACTCCTGCTGGGAGCCCTTCCCGAAGCTTGGCCCGCAGCATCCGCCGATCCCCGGCGTGCATAACTCCGGCTGGGTGCAAGCACCGGGAGCTGCAGTGCTCTCCGACCCCACTCAGACGCCTCGCCTGGAGAGCTACGTCAAGGGTGTTGTAGGAGCATTTGCTACCGACCCTCGCATCCTGGCCTGGGACCTGTGGAACGAGCCCGACAACGGCAATGACAGCTCCTACGCAAAGGGCGAGCCGCGCAACAAGAACGAAATCATCATCGCGCTGCTGCCGCAGGTATTTGCCTGGGCGCGAACGGCGCATCCCGTGCAGCCGCTCACCAGCGGTCTCTGGCACGGCGAATGGGCCTCGCTGGAAACCATGCCGCCCTTGGCGCGTGTGCAGATAGCCGAGTCCGACGTGATCAGCTTCCACAACTATGGCTGGCCGGAAGATTTCGAGGCGCGCGTACAGCAACTGGAGCAGTTCCATCGTCCCCTCATCTGCACCGAATACATGGCGCGCGGCGCCGGCAGCCTCTTCGACACAGTGCTCCCAATCGCCAAAGCGCACCGCGTGGGAGCGGTCAACTGGGGCCTGGTAGTGGGCAAGAGCCAGACCAATCTGCCGTGGGACTCGTGGCAGAAACCCTACGTGACCTCACAGCCGACAGTATGGTTCCACGACGTCTTCTACCCTGACGGCAAACCCTACCGCCAGCGCGAGGTAGACATCATCCGCAGCCTGACCAGCGCGAAATAACTGGGCTCTTCTAGCGGCCATCAGCCACAAACCGCTACTTCCCGATGCAGAAGGTAAGAACACGTCCTGACCCCAGTGTTTATGCGGGTTCCAGCGATTTTGCGTCTTCCTGGAGACTTGCTGGAGACTTAAATCTCTGCGGTAACCTTATGCTCACGTCCACAAAGCCCACTCAAATGCAACGTTCAGCCGTGTCGTCCATCGTCGTTTTCGGACCCTCCTAGGCAATCATGGCTTCTGACGCAGAGTCGATTTTTTGGTCCCGATTGGGGCCGTTGAGTGGTTTGCCGATTTACCGCCAGTCGAGAATCTCCCCGGTGAAGAGCCGGTTACTCGGTACAAAGTTGAGATTCACATCCGGGATTCCAAAAAGTTCCCAATTGCCCCCGTCTACGAATGGAACACTGACAGTGACGATAGTGGCGGCGATTGGACTGGTGGTGGTGAATCCGAGGCCCGCCGCAAACTCATGTCTCTGCGCTAAACTAATCACTTCACACGGATAAACCATCGGGTACTCCATGATTAGCCGATTCGTTCTATGGAATGAGGGGGCACCGTCTGTCGCTTCGGCGAGAGATTCCGATGCTGTCCTCAGTGCAAGCATTTCCCCGTCGCAAGGGGAAATGCTGATCCCTCAGACACTTCCTCTAACTAAGCGCTTGGCTGTCCGACAGCATCTTGTGGAGACTGGCGCCGGCGCCGAAGTGATCCTCGGCCTCATAGATGGTCGACCTATGTTGCGCCTTGCTTCTGGAGTGACGATCGACGAAATGGAGTTGTCGGTTCGCTCGTATAACTGCCTGAAGGCCGCTTCAATCGAGACGCTAGAAGAATTGTTGAGTTGGAAGCCCGCGCAGCTGATGGAACTCCCCAACTTTGGCAGCAAGAGCCTTAGCGAGATCATCGATATCGTTCACCAGTTTGGCTATCCTTCGTTCGGTGATGCAGGCGCTTCTGCGGCTACTCGGCCAGGACCACTACTGGAGTTAAGCGATGTGTCACTCGCTGTCCAACAGGACCACGCGGAGACAGGCGTGAGTGCTGAAGATGCCTTCAGCACTGTGAACGATCAAATCATCCTCCGTTCCGGTTCTCAGACGATGATCGCCGATCTAGAGCTTTCTGTCCGCACGTATAACTGCCTGAAGGCTGCCTCAATTGAGACATTGGATGAATTGCTGAAGTTAAAACCATCCGAGTTGATGGACCTGCCTCACTTTGGCCGCAAGTGCCTCAACGAAATCACCGAAATCGTGCGCGAACTCGGCTATCCGCACTTCGGGGATGAAGCGACCAAAGCAGAGTCAGACAGGGAACCTCCTCTTCAAGAAGGGAGCTCACCAATGGCTTGCCTCCTAGATATCCGTGAACTGGTTCCTGAGGGAGCCCTCGCTGAGCGTTTTATCGCGCATGGCTGGCACAATGTGGCTGATTTCGCACTGCACAGTGTGGAAGCTCTAGTCAGATTGGCGGGCGTGCCGACAGAGGAGAGACTGCAGTTGGAGCGGGCGCTTGGTACCCTTGCTTTAGAACTCCCCATCG
>Ga0326727_10000651_pt1 | contig 139825 bp, 142 predicted proteins | sample MB2enrmetagenome_FD_207643 | JGI IMG/M metagenome (GOLD analysis project Ga0326727, IMG submission 207643) | Lab enriched peat soil microbial communities from McLean, Ithaca, NY, United States - MB29MY | ecosystem: Environmental > Terrestrial > Soil > Wetlands > Peat | place: USA: New York... | reverse complement strand
ATGAAGCGTACGCTCTCCTGCCCCCGGAAGCGCAGAAACCTGGTTTTGCACCCGGCTTTGACTTTGCGCAGCTGAAAGCGGACCTTACCGCAGTAGCGCAAGATAGTGTACCTAAGACCATTGCGAGAGATTAAAACACACAATTTTTCGGCTTTGTAGAAAACCTAAGTTCTCCGAAATAAATCCCTGACCACAAAAGCTAAGGTACGGTGTCTCCTTACCTTGTTATGCAAATAAAAGGAAAGTAGGAGCAGTTTCTTACTATTGTTCCCTTAATTGGTAATTAAAGGAAAAGGTAAAATCCAAAATTTTTAGATGGGCTCCTGCCCGAGTAACCGCCGGAAAATCCGGACCAGAAACTTATTTGGGGCAATGATAGTTATGGGAAATTGCTAGGTTTTCGAGTCTTCCAGCGAGTTGATACCGTTTATTGTCACGGAGATTTTCTGGATTTGCATGTTTTATGCTTCCATGTCTTAAATGTCTCTTTCAATTTTGGGTAAATCACGGTCTCCCAGTCTGGGTATGTGGATGAAACGTAAGCGGGCTTTCCACAAACAGAACATTGAATGGTAAATTTCTCTTCGTTTTCAATTTCCTTGATATTATCTTCAAGATCATTTATTCTTTTTACCAGTTTCGATGTTTCTTGATAAGAGACTATCTTGTCATGAATAAAATCGGTCATCCACCGTGAGAGAGGTTTGCCGGATTCCTTTATAATTGCATACAGCTTTTCTTTGTCTTCTTTTTTCAATCTGAAGGTTATTGAAGGATTATTCTTCCGATACGTTTTTTGTGAGGGGAACTCCTCTCTTTTTGTTCTTCTTTTCATAGTGCATCGCTTGAATTCCGAAAGTGAATTTGCATGTCATAGTATAAAATCTTCTATAGAAATCTATACTGCAATCTAATGGAAATCTGAATAGAAATCTGCATGAGAATCGATATATGGCAATCTACACTTTGAGAGTGCAATTTTGAATGCTCAATTCGGAGAGTGGTTGCAACAGGAAAATACGTCGTTCATATACATAGTTGTCCGTATCTCTCCCTGTCTTCAGATTATTAGCGGACATAATCTTTGTCAATGAAAACAGACATTAATTGTGGCACTCTACGTTTGACAACTAGTGGGTTGACAGTTAACTAGTGCAAACCAAGTTAATGGACATATGGCGGTAGGTCAACCGCGGACATCCCGGCACGCACCAAATCATATTAATCAGATTTTTCAGAACCACGACGCCTCATTGGAGTCATATCCTCGACAATGTAGTTAATAGCATTCTCTGAGATATCTCCCGCGTATTCTCCTGACCTCCGGATACTTTCGGCAATATAGCTGATAGATATCGCCGCGATCGTTTCCTGTTTGAGAGCCATGTTGCTAATATCTCCGCAGATATTCTCTAGTCCGCCGATCGATTCAATATTTTTATGGGCTTCTTTAGGGTCTGTATTGAAAAACGAGATGATGCTCCGGTCGAAAATATCCATTGATAGCGCACTTGCCTTCCCAATTTCCGAGACGATTTTTTTGCCAAGATTCACATCAATGATAGGTTGCGTATTCTCTGCGATACGAACCGCATGGTCTCCGATCCGTTCAATGATCCGACTAATCAGATTATAGTACATCGCCATCCCGGCAGAGATCTCCATTTTGCGTGACAGGCTGGTATTGTTTATTATCATATTAGTCTGCCGTGCGATCAGCCAGTTAAGACGATCTGCGTCCATGTCGCGATTGATGATATCGGTAGTAAGGTGATGGTTATGCGTCTCAAGCGCGACAATGGCATCCTTGTGCATATTTTTCACGATCACGGCCATGCGCTTGATGGTGTTGTCAAACGGCATTTCGGCCGGGTTGAGCAGGTCTTTTATCGCGATCAGGGTATCGGTTTCTTCGACCACCTCCTGTCCGATGGTCATCTGGGTGAAATCCCGAACAATAGCGCTAACGAACGGCGGGATCCGCTGCTTTGATATGATCCTGATGGCCGTAAAGCCCGCGATATAGGCGCCGATAAGGATCCGGAAAAGGAACGATGGATCTGTGATGTGGGTGGTATCAATCTCTTTTATCCGCTGGAGCGGTTCATCACTGGTTTCTTTCGTGACCAAGAGGGTCCCATCTATCTGAACGATAAGCCCCACCGGATCGTTTTTCTTGATCCGCATTTCCTGTACCCAGTTTTTGGGCAAGGTGACAACAAACGATGACCCCCCAGTCAGCTGGACCCGCCGGATTTCCATTTTTAACCTCCAGAATAGAGCAACTAGATGTTTCTATTCAACTCTATTTTCATTATTGTTATATATATAACCATATGTTATATGTCGAGAAAATGTATACTAATACAAGTTAGTGTGATAATTGACGATTGGGCTATTTATAGGAGACAAGAAATATCCGGAGCCTTAGGATTTTCCCGCACAGGGTGTTCAATTGGCGCGATCCACCATTCAATCTTCCGCGAGGCGATCACCTATGTCATGAAGAACCCTAAGACCATCTTTCCCAGGCCACCTATTACATAATAATCGCCCGGTACCTCAAACGGTGCGCAGATGGTGCATGCAAGATCGATGAGAATGTCTGTTACAGGGAGACTGGCGAACGTGTCGAGATCAAATGATAGGTCAGGAAAAATTGGTGCTGCGGGGGGGGGGAGAAACAGTTATTTTTATCTGTTTCTTCAACTCGGTCAGGTCCCCCAATAGCAGAAGGCCTTCTCCGGGACGCAATCGACACCTACCTGTCAGAAATCTTCCCCGACTGCCCGCAAAAGAGCAAAAATTAAAATATCATATCAGGCCACAGTGTCGCACATAACCACGCCACTCCCGTTGCTTTCCGGACACTTTGCCGGCTGTCACCATCTGTTTTATTGCTAGTTCCGACTAAGGGAAGTGAGGGATAGCCGGGGGTGCGCCAATGGTATATTCATCATCCAATATGATCAATCTTGATGGACCACTCACGCAAATATTTGTGGGATTCCTGCTTGCAATCGTAGGTTGCGTGGTGATGATCAGCGCGCCGGAACTTTCACAGATCTCCTATCTCCTGTTCTTAATTGCCGGCGTTCTTATGGCGCTTGCCGTGATTTTCCTCGCCGGGGATTAAATTAAGATTTTTATGGAGACATTTTCAGAAAATCTATAAATTCCGGATAAGATATATAGTAATTATTCCCACATGGAGTGGGCGAGCCCACTAGTTTGTTATTCGGATGGAAATACTATGATCTCACAGATCCGAAAGAAGATCAGGATCCAGGCACCTGCCAATCCGGTAATCTCCTGCGGGCTGATCGCCGGTGCACTAGGCGGGGAGACGATGGTCCTGCTTGTATTGGTGAATACGATCCTTCTGAAAAATTTCGCGGCCCGGCACCTCCTGCAGAACGATCCTATGGTTGCCACCTGGATCATGGCCTATCCGCTGCTTGTCATCACGATATTTGAAATATGGGGGGTATTTGCCGCTTGGCTTGCACATACGGGATTATCCGCCCGGAACGAGGCATTCATGACGGGATTTATTACCGGTATCATGATCGGCATTATTCTTGAAATCATGTGGATCGCCAATATCCTCAGCCTGGTGGCTCGCGAATGGGGGCATCGTTCGGATTTCTTTTTGGGATATGGGAATACCCTTCTCATCGTTGGGGTATTGATCCTTTTTGCACTCATGGGTGGGATCCTATCAGGCTTTGGTTCTTACATCTTTTACGTCTCAAAAACTGCAGGGGTGAATTCCCGCAGATGACAAGTTGTTATAGCAAATGAGTCCGCCGGAACATGGTGCGTATATGACAGGAACTGCCGGACCCGAAAATACCAAAAATTGTTTCTATACGCTCAACGGCACGGGATCATCGCTGGATGTCGCTATTAATCCTGTGATGAAGGGGAATCTTGTTCGTACGTACGGTATTTTTGTAACGGATCGATTTACAGTCATTTCTCGCTTTTTGATACCCTGGAGGGAGCGAATGTGGCACCTGCACCTCAGCAGGAATATATATAGAAATTCTTTTAAGTATATACATCAAGTAGAAAATATGTATAAGCGGGAACAACCACGACTGCAACGCATGGTATGCGATGATGATAACGGGAACGAAGTCCCGGCCGTCATCATTCAGGCATCTTCCGGACCGGGGGGACCTCCCCCAGTGAAAAAATGGCAGAACGAGGAGACCCTCTCCCAAGAATGCAAAAAACTTATCCTGATGCTTATGAAAAAAATTGATGCCCTCCACGAGGAATGCGAACGGGATGTGCATATCCACAGCAACCTGCCTAGACTTCTCACGTCACTGAAATCCATGTGCGCCATTGTGGATAAAATTGAATGCATTGAATGCCGGCAGGAGCCGCAGGAGCAGGGTCTCCTGACAGATAATCGAGGGCTCATCTATATCGCAGTCAGAGACTGTGACCTCGAACGGTTTAGTGTGAAATAAAAGGGGGGATGATCCATGCAGCTTTTTCATAAAACACATCCTATACTAATAGCCCCTCATATTAATCAGGTGAGCGGGGACATCAGCCTGACAGATGATGTACGGCAGGGTATAGAACGATGCTCATCTGTACTTGGGGATCCGATCCGGGGAAAACCAGCGGGCAAACAATCCAAAAATGGTACAGATTCCCTGAGCCCCCACACACGCAAAACCAGCTCGCGCCTCCACGATCCGGAAGATCTCCGGGCGCTGCGCGAATGGGTGAAAGCAAAACGGATCCACGAACGGCAGACTGAGCCGGTTGCCGCAGGATTCCCCGCTCCGCCGTGGAAATGCGGTTGACGTGTGAATATATAGAGATATAGTTAAAAATCTATAATATCTCACAAAAAAACATCTGTGGGGGATTTGCCGTAGCAAATCACTGAAACGCTTCAAGAAGTTATCTTCTTGATAGAAATACAGTTGCACCTTATGGATATATATAGATTTTGATGAAAAATGCCAGACCATGCAGTCAGTACCGATAATTTGCTGGAGATGTACAAACGTTTCTGTTACATCTTCGGCCGTTCTTTTGACCGGGCGCCAAGCCGGGACATCATCAAGCTGATCTACCAAGCCGATCTGGAGATGACACCGGGTATGTTTACATCACTCTGGATCGTTACCACTATCCTTGCCGGCCTTCTGATGGTCATTATCGCTGCATTCGTCTTCATACTCCCGCAGAGCCCCTTCAACCTGCCGAATCCCGCGGTATATATCCTCCTCTTTGCCCTGATCGGTGCAGCTGCCGTTGCAATCGGTTTTCCGTTCTACCTCCAGAACCAGATCGAGAACAAGAAACGGGACATCGATACCCAGATCCCCTATGCCCTTGCCTTTATGTCCATCCTGGCGAGTTCCGGTGCGACACCGCTTGATATCATCCGGCGTATCGCCCGGGAGGACTACGGGCAGATATCCAACGAGTTCCGGAAGGTGCTCTTCCGGGTGGATATCCTTGGCGAAGACGTAGTATCTGCAATGAACGGCCTTGTGCAGAACACGCCGTCCGACCTGTTCCGGGACATCTGCATCGACATGACCAACATCATCTATGGCGGTGGCGGCTTGAAATCGTACCTCGAGACAAAATCCAAGGAGCTGATGGAGATCCGCCGCCAGACCTACAAGGAATTTGTCGAATCACTCGCAGTCTTCGGCGAGGGCTACCTCGGCGGTGTGGTCATGACCATCACGCTTGCCGTGCTCGGGATCGTGATCTCCGGTGCGCTGGGCATCCAGCTTGGCCCGTTTGCGCCAAAGGACCTCTTCAACTACTTGGTCTATCTCATCATCCCGCTCATCAATGTCGTGTTCCTGCAGGTACTTGCCGTGAAATACTCTACCAGCCCGTGATCTGAATGGCGCTCTCCTTACACTCAGTAATCCAGAAAAAAGTGGATCGTCTGCATGAGATAGCAGAGCGAATCCGGATTATCTATAACCCGCCACGTGAATTGTTTACAATCGGCATTCCTATAGCGGTTGCATTGCTGATCGTTATTGGTGCAGCGATAACTGGTATGACCTTGACAGGTAATGCACCATCCCAGCAGAGCACACAGAACTCCAGGGAACAGGCACTCCAGGAATTCCTGGCCCAGATGAATGAAACCAGTAACTTGACCGGCACCGCTCCGTCAGCAACGACGACCAACACGCCGTCAATGGGGCTTGACGAGATTCTGGTCTTTGCTACTATCATCGCGATTACTCCGTACGCGATCGATATCACCCTGCAGAAACGGTCGACACGGAAGAAGGAGGAACTCTACACCGAGTTCCTCTTCAAGCTCTCGGAGCTGATGCGCGGCGGTCTCGACCCGATCAAAGCAGTAAAAGAGCTTTCCAAGACTGACTTGGGGATCCTGACACCGCACATCCGCATCGCATCAACGTCCATGACATTCGGGAAATCGTTTGAAGAGGCGATGAAGGCGATGGCGCGGTCGCTCCATTCTGAGCTGATCACCCGGTACACGATGCTCGTCGTACAGGCATCCTATTCCGGCGGGTCGGTGGCGGATCTCATCCTCAAGGCCTCGGAGGATATGCGCAGTATCATCTCGATTGAGCGGGAGAAGGAGGGGAATCTCCACCAGTACGTAATGATCTTTTATTTTGCCCAAGGGATCATCGTGTTCATTGTGTATATGCTGACCACGAGCCTGCTTCCGTTCGTCCAGAAGCTCGGTTCAACATCGATTTTCGGGACAAACCAGCTTGCCGATATCGATTTCAGCCGGGGTTTTTTCCATATGATCATGCTCAACGCGTTTTTTGGCGGGCTTATTATCGGCAAGATCAGCGAGGGTGAAGCACGGTACGGGCTCAAACATGTCGTGGTCCTAATGATTGCATGCTTTTTTACGGCAGCGTTTTTCATCCTCCCTCCACCGGCAATACAAACGGGACCGAAAGTCAATATAACTGTAGTTTCTGGTGATGCGCAGAATGGTTTCGTCAACTTACCTCTGGGGGATCCGGTTGTTTTCAAACTTACCGATCCATTGGGTAATCCCGTGAACAGTACGGTGGTTCAATTCGCTATTATCCCCGGGGGCAACGTAACTCCCGATTCGGATATCTCAGATAACAGTGGAATTGTACGAACGAGGGTAGTACTTGGGGCGAACCCAGTTACATACATCATCACGGCAACTGCGAATGGTGCAATTGGGAAGGCTACCGCAACCGGAAGTACCGGAGGTTAATTTATGATGAGAAAATGGTTATCAGCATTTGTCATATTACTTATAATTCTTATCTTGGTTAGCGCCACAGGCTGTACCACCATTCAACAGAATGTATTATCAGGTAAAACAACCGCTAGGTCCATAGATCCTGAAACCGGGATCCAATCCTGGATGACCGCGATCAACCAGAAAGATGTAAGCCGGCTCTACAATCTTGCACCAGATGAAATCAAACAACGTGTTTCCTATGAACAATTCGTTAACGGGAATAAGAATAATACGTTGTTGAAACCCGGTTTAACATTCACGCAATATATCGTACTGAACGAAACTTTTAATGATACAGCCGCAAACATCAAAGCAGTGCTGGCTCTGCAAATACCAAACTCACAAAATTCCACGCAGGCCGAAACAATTGGTGTTAATTACGATTTTATCCTGCTCTTTGAGCACGGTGAATGGAAGGTGTGGACGATATGATGATCTCTCACCTCTTTTCAAATTCGAAAAAACGTATTACCACACGGGAACGATCCTGATGTAGGATACACAATATGCGGCGGTGTCTCACAGTCGAGATAGTGATTGATTAATCTTAGAACAGACTTATCTTCTTTCACCCATGTCGTTCCCGTGTGTCGATCAGGAAGCCCTCGTCAGAAATGGTGAAAGGCAGCATCTTGTCAAGCGGCTGGGTCCCCCGCATCTTCAGGACGTTGAGATACCGCCGGATCTTATCTCCTTCATTTATGGACGTGATCCGGATCACGCCATCCGCCATCGCCCGGAGGAGCTGCTCGTGCCTATCCGGCAGCACACCAATGTCGTCAAGGAGGAGAAACGTGCGCCCATTCCTGCTCGCAGCGACCAGCCGGGTGACCATCTGCCGGAATTCGTGGAGCGGGGATTCCATGAAATAAATGGAGAAAGGATCCACTACGATGAGACCGGCCGGGGTCTCCGTGGTGAGCAGGTCACACATCGCACCGGGTTCTGCTTCGTGCAACTCCCGGATCTCCATGTGGTCGATATGCGGCGGTCGAAGCAGGGCCATCTGCCGGAGGATATCATCGCGTGCGCGGGTGGTGATATAGCAGACCGGTTTTTTTGCGCCGGCAGCGATATACTGCGCGTAGATCGATTTGATAAGACCTGTTTCTTCCTCGATCAGGATCACGCTGTTATCGGGATACTCCTGCACCCCGCTCGCCATTGTCATTATCCATTATTGGATGTACGACTCTCATAATGGCTCCGGAATACTATGCAATATGGAGAAATATTGAGAGCAATATTATGAACCAAACGCCCGGGAATATCAATAAAAATCAGGCTTTTTAAGAAAACCATTGAAATATTTCCCCGGATTTTTCCCGAACCGGTTTTATCCATATCGATATGGGAGAAATTTTTAAATATCAATCAGCACGTATGCAGATTTATAACTTGGTATTTATCGGAAAAGACGCAGATTGGTTCTTTCACAGGGAAGGGGATCTCCACGCAGACTATTAACTCCCTGATAAAAACGATGTACCATACCCCGGCCCTCGCAGGCCTCGTCCCAGCAGCGGCGGTTTCGATCGATTATGCCATCACCTTCTCTCTGGCGTCAGGCACCAGCATGATCCTCCGGTGGGAGGCGAGCCCATTCGTCCGGTTTGCCGTGGCCAATAACATAATGCTCCTGTATCTCGCTGCAATCATCCTTTTCTATTACCTTGCCGCGTATGGTGTCCTGCATGTTCTTGAATCCACCCCCTATTACCGGTTCGGGTTCGCGCTGATCCTACTCGTGAGTATCACGCACGTGCTCGGCGGCCTTTCGTGGCAGTTCAGGACGGTGTGGTATTCAAACGCCATCGTGGCGCTCTCTTTCGCGTCAATCATTATCGCCATTCTCCTCTTCGGGTACGCACTCATTACTCATCACAAATCGCCCACATGAACCCCGCAGGCATTTAGTTTAGCGTACAGTGGAATCGATGATTATAGAGAGAGAAGAGTAATATATATCTTCATTTCAAAAAGTATATATCCAGATAAGAAGAGAGTACGCACCGAACAGGGTTGCCTGATGATAGGTAAATCCCAATATAAACAGGGTGATCTTCCATGGGCATTATACTTTCCCATGAACAAAAGTTCATGATCGGAATCGTCCCTGCCGCCTTTCTTGCACTGGTCACTACCGGAAGCGTATCGATTTACGGGAGGGATCCAGATCCAGTCCTTTTTGCCGTATCTATCGGTTTTCTTTGCATCCTTTCTTTGACCGGCGTGACATTTTTCCTTAAAAGGTCATGACTGTGAAGCAATATCTTCTCAGGAATTGTCCGTAGCTTTCTTTTTTCGCCAGCTCACAGTCCCGGACCTGTACCCGTAACCGGAAACGTAACCGGAAACACGATTTTCTGATGCGGTATTGCAGTACGGAAAAACTTCTCCAAATAAACCCGCAATATAACGATGCGCTTGATGATAATTTTCAATGCGCAAAGAAAAGCAGTTTGACGGAGTATATGAGCCAGAAAAGGTTGACCGTAAACGCCAGCATGTAAGGGATGCAGGCGACCTGGACGATCCGTGTACCCAGTCCCCGGTAATTGCGTTCCATGATATTTGCGATAACGATGGTGAAGAGTGCATACATCAGTTTGACTCCCAGATGGAGGAACGGCTGACGTACGATATATGCCATGAAAGGGTTCGATTCGGACGCCGGACCTGCCCCCGCCCCGCCCCAAAGGAGCAGGGTGGTCGAGATGACGTCAAAAAGAACGAGTAATGTCAGATAGAGCATCCACTGGCCATCTACCTCCACATCATCCGGGAATAGTGTCTGGAATACTGAGTGGAGGTGGGGGAACTGCTCCTTAAAGTGCATCGATCAGGGTACTCCTGAATCCTTCGCGGTATGGTTATATTTCCTGTCGGAGGATAAATAGATATTTTCAATCAACTGGAAAAAACGATACATCTTTATTCAGTATTGAATAAATATAGAGATGTTATCTTAATTATAGATATCTGCATTGACATGGATTTGGCTCTTCGCCCGTCATGGGTCCTGATACAATGAACCTGTTTGCCCTGAAATACGGTATCCTTATCGGCGCCCTTCTGACCACGACTGCGTTTGTCTCCACAGATTTCAACCCGCTCGCCGCACCGTCGGATTCTAGGAACAGCAGTGTCTTTGATGTGCAGTCGATCTTTGCATTCGGCTCGCAGATATTTTACAAAGAAGTGGCAAAGCCCGGGAACGAGTACATGCAGAGCAGTGTGGAGGGGTATTCCCAAGACCTCGTCCCGAACGATACCGAGGACCAGGCTTACGCCACGGCATGGCAGACAGGCGTGGCAAAATTCGAATCCGGGTACAACCAGTGTACCGCCGCGCTTTTGGATCTTGCCACCGTGCCAGGGATGGAGACCAGCACAGAAAAGGTTGCCGTATGCGAAGAGTTCAGGACCGGCGAAGACGAGATGAGCCAATCAAAAGACGATTTCCTTGCCGCAAAGGCCAGTACATCTCCGGCAGTCTCCTCGGGTTTTACCATTGCAATGGTGCTGGAACGGGTCGATGAGATCATCCAGAGTTCGGACGATGCAGACCAGTCGTGCATGAAGGCAGTCCTCGCCGACCATGATCATGACCCGTCAGGATTCTCGACCAACCTGAAGGCAACACAGGGCGCGGTAAACGATATGAGACGCATCTATTCCGAACTCAATGTGCTAAGCAATGATTTTACCTGATCCTGCCCCGCCCAAGAGAGGAATCTCTATGAGAAAAAACCGCAAGACCGAACAGAAAACCACAGAACCGAAAAACAGGTGATACGTGTATGAAATTGCCCGACCTAAAGAGAATGCTCGTTGACGACAGCGTCATAAGCGATGAAGAGTTCCGGAAACAGAACCTTGTAAACGTGATCTCATCGGTGATCCTGATGATCGCCGGCCCGCTTTTTATGTATTATGGTTTCTACCTCCTGACGTGGCCGTATACGGTAAAATGGGGGGCCCTTTCGATCGCGATCGGGTTCTTTGTCCTCTTCTTTGGGTTCAGCCTCTGGCAGGATCGCCAGGTGCAGGTCCTGCAGCGGATGTACATGAAAGATGCGGCCGAGATAAAGGCACTCCTTCGGGAATTAAAGGAAGGGAGAAAATAAAAAAGGTGAATCGGAATGCAGGCGCGGTGTTCATATTACGCGGATACTATCGCAACAAAGGCAGAATGGTCGTTATACAGCCGGAAACCGAAGGATGCGTGCCGGTGTCTTTCCCTGCGGCCGCCGGGACTCCTGATCCTATCACGGTAAAAAAGCAAGGGAAATCATGATTCTTACTCTCATCTCGTGGAACGTGAACGGTCTTAGGACGATGTACGACCGGAAATATTTCCTGCCGGTCTTCCGGCACAACCCCGAGATCGTCTGCGTACAGGAAACCAAGGCCCCGGCAGAGAAAATCCCAGAGAAGGTGCGGACCCTGCACGGCTACCACACATACTTCTCTGTGGTTTCACCCGGGAGCACTGCCGGGGTCGGGCTCTTTACCCGGCAACAACCGCTGTCGGTGGGATTCGGTCTTGGGGATTCGGAATCAGATAACAAGGGGCGGGTCCTGGTCGCTGACTACGGGAGGTTTATCCTGCTCAATATCTATTTCCCGCTCGGGATCAAACCGATGGGAAACCTCGGCAACAAGCTGAAATTCTATGATGTTTTCCTCCGGTACGTCCGTTCTTTGTGCGAACAGGGCCGGGCGGTGGTGATCTGCGGCGATTTTAATGTGGCGCATACCGACAAGGACCTCTATAACCCCCCGAAAAAACCGACACAGCAAGTCGGCATCTCTCCGGACGAGCGTAAGAAGATCGACAAGCTTATCAGTCTCGGGTTTACCGATACGTTCCGGATGTTTCACGCCGACTCCGGCCATTATACCCGGTGGCCGTTCCAGAATAACTCCCGGAAACGGAACTTCGGCTGGCGGCTGGATTATTTCTTTGTGAACGAACCGATCCGGCCGTATGTCATCAATGCCACAATCCTGCCGGAATATTCGGGATCGGACCATTGCCCGGTCATGTTGGAGCTGAACCTGCCGGAGATGGAGATACCTCTGCAGGTGCGAAAGGTCTCATCCGGTTGACGAATCCGGGCGATTTGCTTTGAAATGCGGCAAGATGATCCGGCATTTTAAATAAAGTTCAGCAAAGGTATCGATCATTTTCCAAAAATATCCGGATCGTTTTGCAAAAGCATCGGAGAGATAGTGTTCAACTGTTCAATTCCCAAAGAGGTCCGGGAGGCTTCTCCGAATCTAGGGGCATGAGCTATTCCATATCAGGATTCACTCCCTTCCCTCCGGTCCCGGCTCCTGGCACCTGCCCCATTCACCTGAGACACAGCCGGAATCCGGGCCCATTCCAGCCTCCGATTCCCCAAAACCGGCGCTGGAAACTCCCGTAAAACGCCCGGATTTCCCATGAAAATAATTCACGATATAATGCCTCCGATTGTCAAAATACGCGATAATAAGGGCGGAAAAAGACCCCCAAGATCTGGGTGAGTTTTGATTTCAGCGATCGATTGTATGATTTTCCTGAGATCTGCCAAGGAAATGGCCTTGGCGGTTCGCCATTGAAGTCTGGGGTATTTTGGCGTATTTTCGCGAAAATAACAGTGATTCTGGCGGGGATTTTTGAGAATTAAGCTCTACGGGGTGGTGCCATGAGATGGATGAGCATGCTCCATAATGGTATTATCAAAAATTTTACTTTTCACTTGAACCAGCCGGGAACAATGCCGGCAATTTCAAAAAAAGACGGCTGAAGTCATCAGACTTTTATAGATGAATTTTACTGAATTTACACGGATTTCCGGAAAAAATTCGTAAGGTTTTCGGGCAAAACTATACATCAGGAACGCTCTCAGGGGCTTCGGTGATCAGTTATGTGTGGCATCCCCCATCTAGCGATAACCTCCGAAAAGATCATACGCATATCAACGCGAAAGCTGCGGGGGATTCGGGCAAACAGCGACAACAATCAAGGGCTTCATATCAAGATTCTTTTTGTTCACAACACAAAAGAATTGCCTATTTTATGTCAGCAACGTCAGATGCCTCGTCACAAAATCTCCGCAGGAACAGGACGCCAATACACAAGCTGTCGCAGATAAACATCTCTATTCCCTATTGAGAATACTATATTGAAAAGCCTTAAATATATATTCACATCGCTAAAAATATATAGTCCTGAGTCAATATTCTACACGGTGAAATGACATCTGTGGGGGATGAATGAACTTCACCGAACCGTTGCAAATCTTCAAACCCAACCAGGAACTCCGATAAACTTCTCGAACAAAATCCTCAGAAATCCTACAACTTTCAGGTGAAAGAAGACATGAAAACGAATCTGAAACGCATGAACAATGAGATGGCCGTTTCACCGATCGTCGCAACGCTCGTCCTTATCGTCGTTGCAGTCATCGGTGCGGTCGCAGTCGGTACCATCATGGGTACCTTCTCATCCAGTGTATCGAAGCAAGTACAGACAGGACAGGCAGCATCAGCTTCCGAGACTGATGTTCTCATTGCTGGTTCAACTACCTTACAGGTAGCAATGCAGAATGTATCTTCCGATTACATGAACGCCAACCCTGACGTTAAAATCACCGTTGAGGGCGGCGGATCCGGTGCAGGTATTTCCGGTGTCGCCAATAATATCATTGATATAGGTATGTTCTCACAGGTAATGGACGCAAACCAGCTTGCAGCATATCCGACCCTCCAGCAGTTCGTTGTCGGCTATGGCGGTGTTGTTGGTATTGCCAACAGCGCTGAAACAGGTATCAAACCCCTCGGACAAGCAGACTGGGCAAAGATGTACAATACTGGAGTACTCGCAGCAAACGCCCCGACGGACATTACCGGATTAGTAACTCGCTCTGATGTTTCAGGAACCGCAGACAGCTTTGCCGCATACTGTGGTATCACCAACATCTACTTCACGGGAACTCAAACCGGTGGAACAATACCGATCACCAGTGCCAAGAGCAACAGCGGTGTCGTCGCAGCAGTTGGAGCAACTGGGACTCACTTACTCGGATTCACTGACCTTGACTATGCATCAACCGCAACAAACGTTGAGATTATCCCATGGTCAGGATACACCGGTACAGTGTCTGCAAACGGCGCAGCAACCGGCTATACCTACAAGGACATCGTTGCGGTCAAGAATGGTCAGGCAGATCCAAACCAGAACTTCCCACTAGGTGCAATCCGCCCGCTTGAGCTCCTGACCAATGGCTCGCCCAATGCAATTGCCCAGTCCATCATCACGTTCACCCAGTCACCCAACGAGGCTACTCAGTTCCACCTGAGCAACCTAGCCCATGTGTCTGATATTAGCGTGAGCTAAACTGGCAAACAACTTTCTTTTTTTTCTATGAACATTACCCATGATCCCGAATGGATTTTTTTCCTTTGTGCAAGTTCTGTTATTCTTGCGGTAGTTCTGATATTCGTATTCATCTTTATTACCGCTCTTCCGGTGATCCAGTTGTCCGGGTTGTACCTGATCCTCGGCACCACCTGGGACTATTCCACCCACCAGTACGGGATGCTGACCCTCATTACCGGCTCCGTGTTTTTAACCGCGCTCACCCTCATTCTAGCCACGCCGCTTGGTCTCTTTGCCGCAATCTACCTCGCCGAATATGCCCCTCCGGCTCTCGAAAAGACGCTTCGGTCACTCATCGAATTGCTGGTCGGAATACCCTCCGTGGTCTACGGCATCCTCGGTTTCACTCTTCTCCAACCGGTCTTTTTTGATTTTGTAAAACCGGAAATCGGGTCGGTGCTGGGGTTTATTCCCTTCTTCCGGAACACTTCCGCATTTACCGGTGCCGGCTTTCTCCTTGCTGCCACCGTTCTATCAGTGATGATCCTTCCAACAATCATCTCTCTTTCTCACGAGTCTCTAAGGGCAGTCCCTTCCAGTTACCGGGAAGCATCCCTCTCGCTTGGCGCCACGCACTGGGAAACCATCCGGTACGTCATGATCCCGGCAGGTGCACCCGGGATTATCACCTCAATTGTACTCGGTACCATGCGTGCAATGGGGGAGACGATGGCAGTAGTAATGCTGCTGGGAGGTTCGATGCAAATACCAGGTTCGGTTCTCGATGTTGGGTACACCATTACCGCAAAGATCCTTTCCGACTCATCATATTACCTTATATATCCTGAATCGCGTTCAGCAATCTTTGCAATGGCCCTCGTCCTGTTCATTATAGAGGTATTTTTCGTCGCTTTGATTCGCTTTGCGAGTAAAAAAATCTCGGAGCGCACGTGAATGAGAAATGCATTCCGGTCCGTATTTGATCGTGCCATGGCGGCACTCTCTCTCTGCGCCGCATTCTTCTCAGCAGGTTTACTGATAGTTATTATCGGATCTCTTTTCATTGGCGCCCTCCCTGTACTAAGCCCTCACTTTGTCCTTTCATCGGAATACGCGACACGCGTATTTGACGGAGCAATCGGAAATGCGATTGTCGGTACGATCCTGATATCGGTTCTGGCGACCATATTTGCGGTGCCATTTGCCTTCGGAACGGCAATCTATCTTGCAAAATATGCCCCGGAAAACAAGTACACTGCCACAATCAGATTTTTCATCGAAGTCCTTTCCGGCACACCATCCGTTGTTATCGGAGTCGTCGGGTTTTTGCTGCTGGTATTATATCTGAAATATTTTACCGGGGGATATTCCCTGCTTGCCGGATCCCTTGGACTTGCCATCCTCATTATACCGGTGATCGAGCGCGCTGCAGAAGAGGCAATCACTTCAATTTCTGCAGAGCTGGAGGAGGGGAGCTATGCCCTGGGTGCTACAAAATGGCAGACGTTACGGCATGTGACTATTCCATCGGCCATTTCCGGGATACTAGCCGGTGTAATTCTCGGGTTCGGGAGGTCGGCGGAAGAGTCGGCAGTTGTGTTTTTAACTGCCGGCTATTCCCAGTTCATGCCCGAATTTGGGATCAAATCCAACCCGAATTTATTCTTGGGAGTAAAAATATACCCACTTCAGGATCTCGTCGGAACACTACCCATATCAGTATATAATGCATATGAACACGCAAATGTTGTCCCCGCAGCGAATGCGTTTGCGGCAGCAACCGTACTTATTGCCGTTGTACTTTCTATCAACATTGGGGCAAAAGTAGTATGTTCCCGAGCGATTTCGAATACCGAGAGCAGACCGAAAGGAATCCTGTGGTCACCGTTCGGTTTCATTATAACCCGGTTCCATAAGAAAACGTTAAAAAAAATGCCCGTGGACACTGACAGGAAAACAATCCCTCGGGTATTATCGGGAGTATTCCCCCTCAAAGAAGATACTCATCCTCCAGCTCCATCGGAAGAACGTGATCAACGATCCTCTCAAGTGGCTGATACGACTTTGCCCCCCCCATCTTCTGCTAATCCCCGGAAACCATCCGGATTGTGGAAAAAAAGCTTTTTGATAGATACGGACATTGCACGGTTGTTCCAGATGATTCGTCAAAGGATGCGCATTCCGGTAGTATCCATGGCTGACCCTCGTATAGTACATGATAAAAATCCGGTCAATCATGGCAGATCCGGAGGTTCAATTCGTACCTTCATCCGCATCTTAGTTCCCTTTACTATCCCCACCGTCCTGCTGATTGTGGTCGCGTTCCTTGCGAGCATCCCCCCCCTCCACGATGCCCTAGGCCCGGTCAGTCCTCCTCTCGCCGGGCTCTTCGCATCAGGCTTTGCCGGTATTGGTACGGTCGCAGGGTTGATCTTCGCGCTCATGTTCACAAAACGTGGGGGTGCATTCAGGGCAAAAAACCGGCGCACCGGGTATGCGGCCGTTGCCGCAGGGTTCTGCATTCTCTGTATTGCCGGCATCATCTGCTCATCGTCAACAGCCGGTTTTTTCAAAACTGGGAATCCGGCGGCAACGCAGAACGGAAGCAACCGTAGTGCAAAACTCGCAGCCATGCTCGCTGCCGGGGAACTGGGCGGTGATGAACAGGGATCCGCGATTGCGGCCCAGATTATCACGTCCCCAACGACCGCTCCATCTGCCGTTCCCACACAGGTGCGAGCCGCGGCAGCGACACCGAACGTCCCAATGAAAGACGCGCTTGACGTTGGGGAATCCTACAGGTTTGGCGATGCAGACCATGCCTGCCGGGCAACCGTGTACGATTACAAAGTGCTCCCGTTCTACTTCTGGTGGTGGATGGACTGGAACCGGTTCATGCAGCAATTGCCGGCCAACGTCACGGACTCGTATCTCGTAGTATTCCTGAGAATTGAGGATGACGGGAAGCAGAGCGCTATCGTGCCGTCAGCGACCCAGATCGTGGTCTCGGACGGGAATACATCCTATGTCAACGAGCCGTATTTCAATACCTCAGTTCTAAGCTCGACGGAATACACGTCCTATTCTGCTGAATATATCGATCAATTGCCGTACCAATGGATCAGGGAGATCGGCCAGCAGAAGAGGGACTATGCATATCTGACCGGTTACAGCCCGTTCGAGCAGAATACATCATCTCAAATAAACACATCAAGTCTGATCAGTAACGAATCCATGGATACGAATGGCCAGGGGTTCTTCATCAATCCGGGCAGCAGCAACGCCCTAGACGGGTACCTCGTCTACGAAGTGCCGGATACAGTCGCGTCCGATCTCAACAATACCTACGTGCAGGTCTCGTTCAGCGCGAACAGCGGTACCCGGTGGCGCCTCGGGAGGGCTCACCCAGCCTGATATCCATTCCGGCAATCTGATAGAAGAAATTCTTTTCCCTGATATCTCTATATTCTCTATTCAAAAAATATATTTTCAGCTGAACCCAATATAACGAACAGGCAGGGATCCCCATCCAGCACATCTCCATAACCCGTCTTCCGAGTCATTTCACCGGTTTTCTGGTGATCACGGTTTTGGCGTCCACCCCCCGGCTACAGCATCGTTGAGGAGATTTTATGGCACGTTTAAAGGTACGGTTCCCCCGGTTCAAAAAACGGGTGATGTACACCGGTATGTCTATCGGAATAATAATCATGATTGCCGTTGCCGTCACGTTCCACCTCCTCCCCGGCCCGGCAAGTCTGGACCATCCCTTCGAGCCCAAAGCAACAGCGGAAACGGTCAGGCCACTCGCAGATGCCGCAGACCCACTCGCAGTTACCATGAGCAGGCCGCTTGTCGCGGACTTCTCGTACGGGCCGGAAGAGGATTTCCCGCCGCTATCCATCCGGTTTTTCGATCAAAGCCAGGGCGCACCGACTAGCTGGAACTGGGACTTTGGTGATAATTCAACCTCCATCCTCCAGTACCCATCTCACCAGTACACCCGGACAGGACGCTATAATGTCACCCTCACCGTCACCCGCACGGGCGGAGGCCGGCGTAGTATCACGCGCGATGACATTCTTGCGGTAAGCCGGCCACCAGATCAGCAGGTGCTATTGGATACCCTTCGCCAAGCTTTCGTGAAAAGAGGCGCGACCGTAACCTTCTTGGCTGGCAGCGATGATTCCTCAATCCTGATAAACGGTGCCAGCCAGCTAATACCCAACAGTTCTGTTGTTAAAATCCGAACAAACGCAGACTCTTCCGGTAACATGACCATCCGGCAGGGGAGGTTACTCCGGTTTGCCTTCCCGGACGTCACCGTATATGTTAACGGTACTCAGTTGGCACAGGGCGCGTCTGGAGACTGCAACCTGCCGGATGACCGGTACTTCCATGCAGACCTCACGCTATCAGTCGTACCCACCATGGGAGAGGTCCGCCAGCTCCTCATCAATGGCGGGAAGATCTTGGCAGGCGAGGGAAATTCACGGATACAGGTCGTTCACGATGCCCCTGACCATGACGATGACCTGACGCTTGTCACATATCCTGCCTACTATGAGGGATCGGCAACTGCGGTCAACATTACTCCGGATGTCATCGCGGATTTCGCCCCTTCTTCACCGGATGAGGGTGACGCACCGTTCAATGTCAACTTCCATGATCTCTCCGCCGGTTCACCGGATGCATGGATGTGGGATTTTGGTGACGGCACCCAATCATTGGAAGAAAATCCCACCCACCTGTACGCATCGCCGGGTTCGTATTCGGTCACGCTGACGGTGACCCACGGGGACCAGACCGATTCAGTCACCCGGCAGAATCTCATCGTGGCAACGCCGCCAAGGCTGGGGGCAAACTTCACCGCATCTCCTCTGGAGGGGCCTTATCCCCTTGCGGTCAGGTTCACGGATCTCTCGAGTGGGTCCCCTCAGATGTGGAACTGGAGTTTTGGGGATGGAAACACTTCGAGCGAGCAGAACCCGGTATATGTCTATAACAACATCGGAACGTACACGGTGTGGCTGTCAGCTGCAAATGTCTACGGCAGCAGTGATCTGGCTAGGCCGCACTATATCACCGTCACCAACCCGTTCCTTTACCCGGATGCAAGTATTGTCCTCAGGACCGGCAAACAAGGGTATATCATTCAGGGTTCCTGCATCCAGTTCACGGTTATGGATACACCGGCAACGATCACCGTGAACAGCAGTAACTACGACATTCCCAAAGGTTCGCTGGTACGTATCGAGACAAACAGCAACCAGACCGGTGAGATATACATAAATAACGGGCAGCTGCTGAAATTCAGCTTCCCGGACACATCCCTGTATATCAATGGTAACCTGACCACAATCGGATCTGTCGAGAGCATCTATGTGCCGTACATGGATGATTTCCAGACAGCGCTCACGTACTACCTCGAACCGAATTCTGCCTGGACGCTGGTTTCGGTCAATGGATATATCGTCCTCAACGATCTGGACAACTCGTGGATACAGGTCGACGCCCTTGGTATGAATACTCAGGGCAACCTGCGCCTCATATCGACGGATAATTCCACTTATATTGACGGGGCAGAAAACCAGACCAGTACGGTGCAGGATTGGATCATCCAATAGAAAGGGGGTTTCTTATTGGAGCTGCTGGAGCCGCTGTGCATTTGCGTTTATCTCTGAAAGGGCATGGTCGGCGTCAGCAATGGATTGATTAGCCAGCATCTTTGCATCCATGGCTCTTGCCAGGTATACATCGTCCCAGTAGGCAGGATCATCAGGACCAATATAGGTACCAGCATTATTGGTATAATCGATCAGGTGCTGCTGGGCATTACCCATATCAATAGTATAGATTTTCATATACTGGGTCAGCAGTTGAATCGTCCCGTTTGTCGTAGGGGAATTCCCGTAGGTAAGACCGGAGGTAGTTGCTGAAAACTGGGCAGTCGCGGCATTGAGTACAGTAAGCTGTGTCCCCCACTGATCGAGAAGCAGCCGGTCGGCGGCCACATTTCCGCGCAGGTTGCCGAGGTCCGGTTGATCTTGTGCGATCCCTGCATTGTAGGCATTTAAGTGATTCCCGATCTGTCCGATTGTAAGACGCACCTGTTGGTCGAATTTTTTCTGCTGGTCGCTCCATACGTTAAAACTCTGGAGGGCAACTGTCGTGTTATGGGTATCTGCGATCCGTGGGGTAATACAGCCGGCAAAAACCAGAGAGAATCCCATGAGGAAAAGGAGAAGGGCGATTGCAGGAGATCGGTGCATCATCAATAACTATATGGTTCGTATTTTCATCAATCTTTCTCAGATTTTCTTCTGAAAAAATCTATCTGGCCTTCCTGTTTCCCGGTTCAACCCGATTATTTCCTGCGAGACATCAGGGATTATAATAGAATGGTTTAAAACTATAGTGATTGAGATAGAAATATGTATAAATGGTTCGTCTCTGGCCTGCTCGTCATTATATTGATATGGGCATGCGGCTGTACACTTGCACTTCCTGGTGCAAAGCAGGGCACACTGGAAGAAAATCCTGTGATGACGACACCTACGTTACCGCGCCAGTACGTAGCGGGAGAATATAACGAAATCAATAGCAATTCTCCGATTGAGCCTACCCAGACGCCAATGAATTTATCGACACCTTTTATCCAGACGGCAGCCAAAATAAATATTACTGTAGCAAACCTTACCTGTTCAAATTGCACTAACGGGACCATCTCATCCGGCGGAAATCTGGAACCCTTAAGCAGTTTTACCGTAAATCCATCGTTTGGCCTTGCACCTCTTTCCGTTCAATTCACCGATACATCAATAAATCAGCCCACTTCGTGGCTCTGGATGTTTGGTGATGGTGGCTCATCAAACCAGGAAAACCCTGTTTACACCTTTACTACATATGGAGTTTTTCCCGTTGTTCTCTACGCGACAAACATATATGGTACTGCGAGCAGTCAAAGCGTGATGATCTATGTCTGCCCCTTGGTCGCCTCATTCACAGCGAATCCGACGAATGGTCTTATACCTCTTTCCGTTCAATTCACCGACACATCAACCGATGCACCCACTAGTTGGACATGGTCGTTCGGTGATGGCAGCACATCAACCCAGCAAAACCCGGTTCACACATACACTAGTTCAGGTTCTTTTAATGTCACTCTGACTGCGACAAATAAGTTAGGATCATGCTGGAACACAAGTGTCATCTCTGTCGCACCTATAGTTGCATCATTTACGGCGAAGCAGACGAACGGCCTTGTTCCTCCCCTTACGGTTCAATTCACCGACACATCAACCGATGCACCCACTAGTTGGACATGGTCGTTCGGTGATGGCAGCACATCAACCCAGCAAAACCCGGTTCACACATACACTAGTTCAGGTTCTTTTAATGTCACTCTGACTGCGACAAAAATGTCAGCTTCCGGGATTGTTTACGGAACATCATCAAGCAACCAAATCATCACTGTTGATGCTCTCCCAATTGTATCATTTACCTATGTGATTACGAACGGGCCTTCCGGCCCGACAATAAGTTTCAATGATAACAGCACCGGTTTCCCGAATCCGACGTCGTGGTACTGGGACTTTGGCGACGGATTCAACAGTATATACCAGAACCCGTCGCACCAGTACGCCATATCCGGATCCTATACGGTTAAGCATTCTGCAACGAATTCGCTGGGAACAAACTGGTCAAATATGACCGTCACCATATCGTGATGATCATGACATTGGCCGGCAGGATCTCATCGTTTTTTATCGAATCGGATGACGACACATTGCGCCCCAAAAAGGACTCCGCCATACCTCAGGAGAAAAATCCTTTCTCTGACGACAATGGTATGGCGGATTCCATCCCGGGAAAAGAGAATGCCCTGTCGCTTACTGGCGTCGGGAATTTGAGGTCATCTGTTCCCAGGAACGAGGTTGGCACTATGACAGATGATGAACATATCATTGGCCACCCCCGGTCCCCCTCACAAAATGCTCTCGTTTCCTCACAAGCTGAAACCGTTTCGGAGCCCATCGGAAAAACCGACTATTCTGGCATCCCTGCAATTCACCCCTTTGTTCATAAATTTACCTCTTATTTTCTTGAGCCGGACCAAAAAGAGGAAAAGATCCCGACAACATCTTCTTCTGCGCCAGAAATTGATCAAAGATTCAAGATGCTCTCCCTTGAAGCGGAACCTAAAGTGACAGCGAATAAACCGGCAGGTGTTTTGGTTGCCACTGCCCGTCAGCCAGCGCAAGATGAGGTTCGCTTGGTTGAGGAAAAACAAGTTAGTGGGAAACAAAAAAATTCCTCTCCTGCATTCATTCAAAAGATCCGGTCTATCTTCTCCTCTCCGGAGCAAAAGGATATCCGGATGCTGGTATTCGATCCGGGACACCTTGAGTCCCCCTCCCTTGAAGGTGCGCTCCGGGACGTCAACATCACCTACCCGGTCGACCCCCCCTACCAGTATGTGCATATCGAGTATAACAAAAACGATGGCGCCCTGCAGTACCAAGTCGTGGAACCGCAGCTCTCCGACGATGAGAGGGTCGCTCTGGAAATCGTCGAGCGTGCGTTTGAAAAACTGGTGAGCACGAATATCGAAATCATCGAAGGAGAACGCCGGGCCGAGTACCTGAAAGAGCGGTTTTATTCCCTTGTCCATATCTTCGGCCTCAAGCTGACCGAGCAGCAGAAGGAACGGATGTTCTTCACGCTCAAAAAACAGTATCTTGGCTACAGTCTCATCGACAGCCTGATGAAGGACAAGTATATAGAGGATATCAGCTGCAACGGGTCCAATATCAACCTTTATGTCCAGCACCGTATCTACGGCTCTATCCGGACAGATGTGAAGTTCGGGGAAGTCGAGCTCAACAATTTCGTCCTCAAACTTGCCCAGATCGGCGGCAGGCACATCTCCCTCCTCCAGCCCATCCGTGATGTCACGCTCCCGGACGGGAGCCGCGGAAACCTTACGCTGGGAGGGGAAGTGACAAGGAAAGGGTCGACTTTTACCATCCGCAAGTTCCGTGCCAACCCGATATCACCTGTTGAGATGATGGACTACCATTCCGTGGATGCACAGGAGCTGGCCTATCTCTGGATCCTCATGGAATACAAACGCTCGATCCTCGTGTCCGGCGGGACGGCAACAGGCAAGACCACGTTTTTGAACGTCCTGTGCAGTTTTATCCCGTCGGAATACAAGATCGTCTCAATCGAGGACACGGCCGAGCTGAACCTCATGCATCCCAACTGGGTGCAGTCCATCACTAGGGCAGGGTTCGGCACACAGGACTCCACATCCGTTTCCGGCGTAAGCGGTGTGTCAGCGAAATCACCAGGAGATATCTCACTCTACGATCTGCTTGTTGCCGCACTGCGGCAACGGCCCGAGTTCATCATCGTGGGCGAAGTACGCGGCGGCGAGGCCTTCACGCTCTTTCAGGCAATCGCGGTCGGGCATGCAGCGCTCGGCACCATCCATGCCGGTTCAATGGACGAGCTCCTCGCCCGGGTCGAGTCAAACCCGATGAACGTCCCGCGGAGCCTCTTTTCCAACATCGATGTGGTGCTCTTTCCCATGCACATTAAAAAAGGGGAGCGAAGCGTCCGCCGCCTCTCCAGTATCATTGAGATGCTGGAGCTCGACCGCGACTCAGGTGACCTCATCACCAATACCGCGTTCAAATGGCTACCGGATGTGGACGAGTTCCGGTACCAAGGCCGAAGTTTCCTCTTCGACAAGATCCGGGATGCGCAGGGAGTTGCCAAGGATTTCCTCAATCAGGAGATGGTGGACCGGACCGCATTTCTTCTCTGGTTGCAGAAGGAGGGGATCCGGGATTACAACGCGGTCAGCGAGCAGATACGGCTGTATTACCGTGACAAGTCGGAAGTGATGAAAAGAATTATTTCTGTTGAAACCGACTCCCGTGAGGACTAGGATATTCTGCTGAATTTCTTGGGCAACACAATATTTAGTCCGAAAAAAACAGTTTAAGAACATATATTTTTTAGAGACGAATAGTATCTTTCCACAAGATTTCCTGATATTACTCCGATTGTCCCGTTGCCGCACATTTTCATGGCCACAAACCGTACATATATCGCTAATTTGGCCGAATTGTGATTAAATTATGAATGGCAATTGGTCCAAGTACTGTGTATCCTTTAGATGACCGGTTGTCAATAAACTGTTGAATTTTTCATGTTTGTCAGGTAACGACGGATGTAGCGTTCTGGAATGTGCCCGATCAAAGAGCTATGAGGGTCTGGGAGAGCAGGTTGCAGAACTTGAGCTTTTTCTTAAAACAATCAAGAAACTCCGGGAATCAAGATGGTTGGGGAGAGCAGTTTACCGGCCTGAGCATGCAAGGTTACGGGTTGCGGGCAGATCGGCTCTGTAGCGTTGCTTTGAAATACGAAAAAGGTGGCATTTCCATCAGATTGGGTCGTATTTGAGATTGCTGGTATGGAAAAGCAATTTTGCGGCGTGTTTGGGTTATTGTCAATGACGAGGGTCACCACTGCCCCTGAAACAGGAAGGTTGTTAATATCAGTAAGCCGTGCGGTTAAAATAGTTTCATTGCCTGAGGTTGAGGGGGAGATTAAAGGAATTTTATTTGGGAGGGGCGTTACTATATTTAGACTCTCAGGTGGATTAAACTGAGAATCAGGTGGAATGGCAAAATAACCTGACGTTGCGGTCATACCGATGCTATCGGTAACGGTCAGCGATCCCCGGTAGAATGGATCATTGTTGTTCAGCGACGTGACTCGAGAGGTTTTTCCGGAGAATGTTTGGTTGTGGGTTATCCAATCCTCGGTATCAGTCCAGTTTCCTGGAGTAGGAAGGGTAAAGTTTCCGTCATAAATTGTCCAGTTCCATGTGATAATAGGGTTATCCGCCGTAGATCCCGATCCGTCGAGCACCAAGTCGTCCCGCGTGGCAACTCCGAGGTTTTCTGATTCAATTGATATTTGGTAAACGGGATTGGGCGGTTTCAGGGTTGTTTGAAAGAAATTAGTCAGGGAGGTCAGGATTTTGATATTCTGGGGATCATTTACGGCAAAATACTGCACCTGAGAATAATCGATAAGTCCTGTCGGATCATCGGTAGCATTTGCAACAAAATCAATATACACATCCTTGGATCCAGTTGCCGGTATGGTAAGATAATTCGTGCTGTTGTAAATATTTCTTGATGAGACGGATGGATCTGTACGTGATTTGTCCGTAAAATTCAATGCATAATGATCATTGATTGCGATGCCCATGACCCTGGTATCAGCCGTATTCAAGTTCACGAGAGTTAACCCGACTGAACTCCAGTTTTGGGAATTTTGTATACCTGTCAGATTCCATTCGGTCTGATTATTTTCAAAAGCCACGTTCAAGATAGTTATGTTCTCGGCAGCGACCGCGGCGAGGTGCGACTGCCGGTTCATCTCGTCCTTCTGCATCTGGGAGATCATGAGGGCAAGACCCGCAGCGGCAGTCACAGTGATAAGGATGAGGAGGAGTGTCCCGATAATCACAGAGACTCCCTTATCGTTTTGGCTTCGGGTCATCAAGTTCACCAGCATATTGGTTATTCGAAAATAAATTACTTGCTATTTTAATCTATATGACAATATATCTAATCAAGGTATCACTATATCCTCGTAGTGAGAGGAATATCAGTTCTGATTATTTTCGCGATTAGTCAGCTTGCGCGGTTGGTGATACGTGTCGGTTGGTGGAGCGCATACTAAGAGTAGGATAACATAATCGTGTTTTTTTTTGAGCTTTGTAGAATCCCTCGATGATGACCAGAACTGAATTCATCAATTTTGAGAGGTTATAGAGGATCACTTTGATTTTAATTTCCTTGACCTGAAGCCGGTATTTTCTGGCTTTGAAGGATTCCCCAAACTTTCTTTTCATGACGGAGAACATGGTTTCAATCTTGTTTCGCCGATGGTAACAGACTTGGTCGAATTATCTGGAGGGTTCTTGTCGATAATCCCCGTAGATTTGTTTCCGTTTTCTGGTTCTGACCGGTATAAGAGAATAAGCGTTCAAGTCATATCAGGTAAATTTGTGAATATCTTCCGAATCGTATCATTAAATACTGCACGGTTGATATGTTAAATAATCATTCAGTCAACAACAGTGATGCCGTTGGTCCATGAAAAATCTCTCCATTTTTAAGAGAACATATAGTGACGGAGACAATTGTGCCGACTATAGGTCTACTGTTTCCTCCTTCGAGAACACTCATATAATCCAGGATCGTAATGGAGACAATTGCAATGGAACTTAGGCACAGTATAGCGCTGATACACATTAGCGCACAACATGCGTCGAGCGAACAGCGTAGGAAAGCAATTGCCGAATACCTCAGACAGCACCCGGATATCGATAATGATGAGGTTCGAACGCTGATACCATTTACGCACATTGTTTAAGGTTGCCCGCTGCCGCTTCTTCACTACCAATGTTTGGAAATATTGGCGAATGTTTAGCTAGATTCAAGAAGGGAGGTTATATTATCGATCCGGTCATGATCCCTATTTTGGCACTGTTAATTGGTGCGCTCCTGATCGCTGCCAGCCTTCTCAGTGTCCCTTTCCTGATCCCCGCGCTTGAGGTCGTTATAAGTATCGCAGGTGTTGCGACGGTGATCGTTGGGTTGGCGATGATGTTGAACATCGCACATGCCAAGGAATAACGGGATGCATTTTTCCCAGTCTTCAAACAGGCACTATTACCTCTTTTTATAGTCTCTCACCCGCTCATGAGCATTACCCCCCCAATCAAAATCAGTACCCCGACAAATACAATCTGTAAATTCCGGGAAGAACAACTGTGGGCATACCGCACACCGAACCGTGCCAAAGGAATGGTCGTGACAGCGAAGATCGCAAAGGTCGCGAGATTCACATAGCCGATCGAATATGGCGGCAGACCAACGATACCGAGCCCATTCCCGACATACGCAACAACGGCACCTGTCGAGGAGAAGATGAGGCAGGCCGACGAGGTGCCGATGGCAGAATGCATAGGATAGCCGAGGAGGATCACGAGGACCGGCACGAGCAGGACGCCCCCACCGATTCCGGCAAGGCCGGAGACGATGCCAATGAAAAACCCGATGAGGATGTGGACCCCGATTGATCCGTGGGGTTCACAGACCGTGCAGCTCTGCAAATGCCAGACCATACGGATAGCTATTAAAATGATTAAGAGCGCGAAGAAAGTCCGGAGAACGATGCCTAGCAGGTGGGCGGCGATCGTCCCCCCGGTAAGGCCACCGAAGACTGCAGCACAGCCCATCGGAACAGCAGCCTGCCAGTTCACCGCTCCCCGGCTGTGGTGCGCCAAAGCCCCGCTGATCATTGTCGGGATTATCACAGCAAGGGAGGTGCCGAAGGCAAGCCGGGTTGCAAGAGTGCTGTCCATTCCGCCGGTGATATACAGCCAGAACTGGACCGGCGTCATCAGGAATCCGCCCCCGACACCAAAGAGCCCGGAGGCAGTGCCGGTCAGGATTCCGGTGAAAAAGAGACTTGCAAAGTGCAGGATCGGGTCCATGACGCATTCCAAAAAAATCTGCTGCAGAGTTATTATATCATCAGTATCAATAGTTTAACGGGAAACCACCAGAAACAACAATACCATGATCATCGATATCCAGAACGATTTTGTCCTCGGTGAAAAAAAAACTGAAGGTGGTGGGGGGGGCAGCATTCGAAATCATAGTGCCACTGGCTATCCCTTACCGTTCCTGCATCATCCGCCGGTCTTCTGAAACCGTCAAACTGCAAATTCTCTGTGTTCCATGGGGAAGCACGAGAATGCACCAGAACCAGTTTTGCTGCTACAATTTGTGAGTTATGGTACGGAAGTTTAATGGTGAGGTTCCCCATTCAGTCTCTTTGTGCATAAAGATATAGAATAAGTAGATTTTATATATACCTTTGGCATACTCTATTGTGTCGCATTCGGTCAGAACCCCTACGATAATCACTCATAGATTCTCTGGGCGCGCGGGATCGCATCCAATGACAATTCTGCCGGTTGGCCAATCCAAACATGACCCGGCGGCCAAACCTATACATCTTCCTTCTGTACTGCCCCTTCACTTGGTGAGGACCGGCAGTCTCATGACGGTCATGGTTTACCGGAACTGTTTTTTACCACAACGGATACGCCTCATTTCCCTGTACGAACAGGATGAACGAACCCGCACCAGCATCTCTGGTGAACGGAGGACCCCATGAAAATCGATTTCCATGTGCATGCCCGCCAGTTTATTGACGCAGTCCATAGCCCGCGGCAGGTAGTAAAATATGCAAAAAACTCGGGCTCGATTCGATAGTCATTATCATTCGCAATTGGTTGTTTCCCCTCCACAAAGCACAGCGGCTTTCCCGCGAATTTGGTCTGCTGATTGTGCTTGACATTGATTGGGGACATCGCGATCCGGAAACACTCGATTGCACGTGGCGTCTCCTAGTATTTCGAATTCCCCTTGCCCGGTGAAGAATACCCACGGATAGAAGGTGAATAACATTCATGACAATCACGATTCACACCAACCGGCCCGCTGGATTGGGGTTGACCTCAACACTACCGGCCACGCTGTTGTCGCTGCCGATCTGGTGACCGGCAGAATCATGAAACTTGGCAAAAGGCTCCAGTTTGCCCCAAATAATTCCTTGAAGAAATGCACGAAACTGTACCAGGAAGGAAAACTCTGGAAAACCAAAAAGATGAAGACACGGGAACGGAAGGCGTTTAAGGCCACGCTCAACAAGATCTCTCGCCAGATTGTCTCGTTTGCAGAATCATCCTGTTCAGGAATCAAGTTCGAGAAACTCTTCACGTACCGCTACCTGCACCATAAAGAAGCGGAGAACCCGTACGAGTTCTCGTTTGAGAATGACTCGTTCATTTCCCTGATACACCTTATCGAGAAGCGGGCGCTCTCCCGAGGAATACCAGTCCTATACGTAGACCCAACCAACACCTCAAAGCGCTGCAGTAGATGTGGGAGTCTCGGACGCCGGTTCCGGAAACGGTTTGAGTGCCCGCACTGCGGCGCCGTCATCCATGCCGACGTGAATGCAGCGTTCAATATCGCCGCTACCCCCCACAACAAGGACCGGTTCGAGCTCAATTGGATGAGGATGACCCGTAGGGAAATACGGCGCAAGGCCAAGACAGTCGTTCCGATGGAGAATCAGTCAGAGTGTGTGAGGGTACTCGATCTCTCCTGCTACCGTCCGGTCTTTATATACGGGGAAACGCTGCAGATGATTCATGGTGAAGGATAAGACCCTGTAACCTCCTTAAGGAGGCACAGATCTTCATGCTTTTGCTTTTATCACTGATATTAAATATGCCTTAGTCAGGTCCAGTAGGGTTCCAATGGATTTGCCTATGCCGGCGAAAACCGGATGGGAGGATTCCGATGCCGTGCTAGCAGCTTTCAACGGCGTTTTCCGGCTAGTGAATTTCATGGACTTCGGGTTTTGGTTTTTTCCCGCTTTTTTCTTTTTGATTGTCATTTCAGATCTCCTTCTCTTCCCAGCAGCGAATACATAAACCGGTCTTTTTAGTATAGAGATAATCCATTAGTGGGAAACGATCGTTGCACTCGATACACTGCATTGCAGGAACCGACGCTAGAGATACTTCCGACGACAATCGCTTGTATCGGTTATTATGGGGAGCCATGCCGGAACTTTTCCGGTCCTTCCCGCGAACTTTTTGCCGATGCGTTGGATTGATGCCGGCAGGTTCCGGGCAATTTATCTGCGTTCTTACCGTACCAGAGGTTTCTTGTAGGCCGGATTCTGCCTTCCGGACTTGATAGGAAGCTTTCAGCGTCTGTGCAATTTTTTTTATGTATTCTTCGTGAATACTAACCATGGATCTTCCTCCGGGAAGCTTTGCTTTGAACGGGCTATTTCTCTAACTTCCGAAATTCACAAATATCTTCCTTTAAATTCACAAACTGGTCTATATAAGCAGAAGCCTGCAAAAATTAAGCAGAAGCCTGCAAAGATACCTAAAAGGACAGTCACAATTCCAACTTGAGAGGCATCAAAGGACGGGGATAAGAGATACACCAATATCACCAAGGCAATGGCGATAATTCCGGTGATAACTCGAATCCGGCGCATTTTCATTACCTCATAAATACCGATAGAGGTGCTGTTGCATTAACAGGACTTAATGAAAAGGGTATTCTCGGAACCCTTCAATGTCAAGTATTTAACGACATGCATGTTTAACAGAACCCCTGCTGAAAAGACTCTTAATCGTGTGTAAGAAATAAGGAAGATGTTGGGTACCCCTCATATTTCTTCCATCATAGTTTTAATCATCTTCATGGTTTCAGTCTTATGCTCGAGATGAGCGATCAAGTTTTACTTCATCATGATCTTCTCATCAAGCATCCGCTCCATGATCTTCTTCTTGTTCTCTTCAGCCAGTTTTTCCCATATCATCATCATTGGATCCATATGTTCCATCTCTTCATGATCCGTTCCCATTCTCCCGTGCATAATATGTGTTCTCCTTGGGCCGTTTTCTTACGCCCATCATGATGGCAACTTGCGGGGATATATATCTTCTCTTAATGAGATATAGGTAATATTAAAAATATGAGTTAATCTATAGTAACCATACACAAAAATAAGGCTTTTAGATTTGCCCCCACGACAACTTAACAGAATCTTCCCAGTCCAGTCGGGTTATGATGTTCGATTTACGCAGGTATAACGAGACCTCGCCAATAGAATCGCATGGCGGGGGCTCCTGAAAACGAGGCTATTAGTAATATGAGCATATTGACAAGGGCGGTATGCAAGTGAGAGAATGATTTATTTAGAGGATTTAGAAGTCATATAATCGTACCATAATAAGCCCGCACCAATCACAATAAAAATAGTCGTTGCACTTGCGAGTGATATGCTGGCTCGAATAACTCCAAAAACCATCAATATTAAAAGGATAAGTCCTATTGCAAGGATTACCGCTCCAGTTTCCGCTCTAATTTTCTCTAGTGTTCCAACCATGTTTAACACTACACTATATTGTTCGGATATAAACTATATTGTTTTTGTGTTTTGGTTTTTCGGTTTTTCGCAGCTTTGCGGGCTTATTTTTGCCCGGTCGATCAGGATCATAAACAGAAGCTGGTGCCCGTCGAGTGGTGGTGTCCGAACTGTGGACAATATGTAAAATGATGCTTCGGGACCGGGACTTGGTGGTATCAGTAATAACTGTTATCTTTGAAGATCCAACCCCAGACATTTAGTATCCCACGAAAATTTAACAGAATTCGGAGAAGCACCAAAGGTTAGCTCCTGGACTTAAATTCCGGCACCTATGGTCTTTTTAAACGTATCCCATATCTTCTTCTTTTTGAATACCGACCAGAGAGAGACAAGTTCCTGATAACGCAGCTCGCGGCGTTCCTTGCGATCCTGCGCAAGCATGATCAAATCCTGCCCTGACGGCAAGTTCAGATCCGGCCCCGCTTTAAGAATCCCTGCCCAGACATCGCAGTCATGGATCTCACCGAGAATCTCCTGCATCTTTTTCAGGTTTTTCAAAAACGGTCTGATCCGGTTTTTATAGAGGGGGCGGTACGCCTCAAGCGTATACCTCAGTTTTTTTTCAGCGATTCTTAAGGCATGGTGTCCGGAGATATCATCCGGGTTCCGCACGCTTGATTCGTACGAGAGAAGATCGTCAAGGAGGGTAAGAATCCGCTGACCGGCAGCATGGTATAACTGACGCGAACGAGCCGATGTGATGCTACCGGCATGTTTTTTCCTGATATGCCGGATGGCTGAAGTGAGATCTTTAAGGGTCCCTTCGTTTTCGAGGTGATCCAGTGCGGCGAGCACATCTGCCTGTTTTTCCTGCCGCTGTTTTCTGAGGGTTGCAACGAGATACATGATTCCGGGCATATCACCGGTTCTTGGTTCCTGCCTGTTGCGGTAGTTCTCAAGAAAAGCGATCTGGACATCTGTATCCCGTGCCGCACCAAGGGCCCGGGTTACCGTTTTGATCGATCTCATCCAGCGGCGGTATTCTCGCTTCTCAAAACAGTCCGCAAAGAGCGGGAGCGTTGCCCGCAACCGCCGTGATGCCACCCGCATCCAGTGAACATGCTCTGTATCGGTGTTCTGCTCTACGCCATCGATCTCTTCTTCCAGTGCCCTGATGTGGGGCCCGATCCGTTTCGCTCCGAATCGGCATATCCCCCCATGATCCACATCTGCCATAGCGGCTCACTACCCCACTACCGGAAAGTGTTTTGTGAAGAGTGAAATATTAAATGTTGTCATCTCAGGTTCTGATAAGTTGTCGAGTGATAGGGAATTTTTATGAGATGAAAAATCGGAGATCAACCGTTAACTTATCAGAACCCTTAATTTCTACACCATAGGTTTTTCTAATGTATAGAGATATTCACCAAATCTATATAATGGAGAGACAAGATGGTAGTAAGAATAATGACCCATCAAACTTCTTGGAATGAGACTCATGTTCACCTCGTATAGGACCTACGAAGAACAGATAAGAAAGATCGCGCAGAGCCTGAAAGCGCCCTTTCAAGGCGAGAAGGACGAATTTGGCAGGTGTGAAACACCCGGCACGGTGAGAACGCAGATAAAACAATTGGAGTCTGCCGGTACTACTCCGATGCAGCGGCAACAATTCCGCAGTCAGGATTCGAAAATCACTGCAATGGCACCCAATTGCAACCCCGTAAAGTTGCAAGGAGTGCATGAAAAATCTACTTGCTCACTCGATCTCTCCAATCTACCAACAAAAACCCAACGGTCGGAAACGGAAATACAGGTACTGCTGGTGGATGATGATGATACTCTCCTTAATGTCGGGAAATCGTATCTTGAGAAAATCCGGGGATTTTCTGTGCAGACTGCCCTAGGCGGTAAGGATGCGCTGAGCATGATGCAGAAAATCCAGATCGACGCTATCGTATCTGATTACCAAATGCCGGAAATGACTGGAATAGATCTTTTAAAGCAAGTCCGGGCATCTCAAAATACAATCCCCTTTATTATCTTCACCGGTAGAGGACGGGAAGAGATTGTTATAGAGGCAATAAATTCCGGTGCAGATTATTATGTCCAGAAAGGCGGTGAGCCAAAATCGCAGTTTGCCGAGCTTTCGCATAAGATTCGCCAATCAGTCCGGCAGAGGAGAGCGGAATCGGAACGACGGGAAGTAACCGAGATCCTGCACGCCCTTCTTTCTGCATCGCCAAGTGGGATCGCCCTTGTCCGGAACAAAAAACTGCAATGGATAAATGAAGCTATGCCCCGTCTTCTGGGATATTCGCACAGCGAGATGATCGGCATGGATCTCAAAAATCTCTATGAAAGCGAGGATCTGTATGAACGGATCGGAGAGCGGATTGCCTTGGAGCTGAAAGAAAAGGGGAAAGCGACAGTCGTAACCCGGTTTCGTCATCGGGACGGCTTTGCTCTGGATTGTGAAATCCACATTGCACCGCTTGACCGTGGCAACCTTCATTTCGGGCACATGATCCTCCTGAATGACATCTCCCGGAAACTTGCCGTAGCCAAAGAGATCCACAACCGGGCTGCATTCCCGCACCTTGAACTGACCCCGGTCATTGAAATCACCAGGAACGGTCAGATTACGTACTTCAATGATGCTGCAATAGATGTGCTGATCAAATACGGGAATGGTGCAACCTTGGACGCGTTTTTCCCACCAGATATGTTTGAGCTCCTTTCTCGGATGGATGATCTCGACATACAGTCATTTTACCGGACCGTTGATATCGGAACAACAAAGTTCCGGGTCCATATAACGACGAATGCACAGTTCCAGATTGCGCGAGTCACAGCAGTCGAAACCTGTCAGGAGCCGAAACCTGACTTATAAACATGGTCATAATACTTCTCACAGGCACGCCGCGGTTTTTAAGGAAACGGTGGGCACTAGCAGAAATTTTCTCCAGCACCTTGATTGGAATGTCCATTTTTGAAATCACAAAGCAGGTAATCGCTCCTGAAACTACTATCTGGGAATCTCATGTGGTGACGATTATTTTTACGTCATTCATTGCGGTTTTCATTGCATTTTTCCCCATACGGGCAATGCAGACCGAACATCAGAGGGCAATGAATGAGCTGAACCGAATGAAGTCGGCTGAAGAGTGGCTACAGAATTCTGAAGCCCAGTACCTATCTTTTGTCGATTCAACGGAGAATTCAATTTACACGGTTGATACCGAAGGGAGGTTTCTGATGATGAACCGACAGCACATGATCAGGTTGGGACTCTCAAAAGGAATGTTCGAGGGTCATGAGTATGAGGATTTTCACACCCCCGGAGAGACAGCCCGGTTTATCAGTCTGGTAAAAAGGGTAGTCGAGGAAAATGATCGTCTTATAGAGGAGTACGACAATAATGAAAGAACGTTCCTTCGACAGCTGAACCCAGTCAGTGACCCCTCCACCGGCAACACTATCGCGGTCACGGTTGTGTCTACTGATATCACAGAGCGGAAACACTCTGAACGGGCGATCATGGAGGCAAACCGGAAACTGAACCTGATGAGTGAAATAACCCGGCACGATATCCTGAACCAGTTGCTTGCCCTTAACGGATACCTAGATCTAGCCAAGGGCCTGACCGGGGATCCCATGGCGGATGAGTACCTCATGCGGTGCGAAGACGCGGTACGCACGATCAGGACCCAGATATCGTTCACGCGAGACTACCAGAATATCGGGATCAAAACCCCCGAATGGCAGAATGTTTCCGGAATAATTTCCCAAGTGCAACGGGCATTTCTTCTTGCGAATGTAACGGTCATCAGCACGTGCGAGGATCTGGAAGTGTTTGCCGATCCCCTCTTGGAGAAAGTGTTTTATAACCTGATCGACAATGCGCTTAAATACGGTGGCAATCGCCTTAGTAAGATCCGAATCTCTTTCTTGAAGGAATCCACCGATGACAGGCTTACTATCATCTGTGAGGATGATGGTATCGGGATCTCTCCGGAAGATAAGCAGCGAATGTTCAACCGCGGATTTGGGAAAAATACCGGGCTGGGATTATTCCTTGCCCGCGAGATTCTTTCCATCACCGGCATTACCATAACCGAGACAGGTGAGTTGGGCAAGGGCGCACGGTTCGAAATCCTTGTGCCGAAAGGTGCGTATCGAGCCGAAGGGCGGCCTTGAACCTAGCTCTTGGAAAGGAATAAGAGAAAAAGGATCGCACTTCACTGTATTCGCAACGCAAACCGCTGGAACAACTCCGTATCTATCCGGTATTGTGCTTATCGTCAAGCTGGATAAGGCGATTGCGCAGGACAGGCCCGTAGTTTTCCGTTACGTATCTCCTTCCGCCATTCGTTTATACCATTCTGCAGAACCCAGGCAACCTCCGGGTTGTTGCCTATCATGCCGAAACATTTGCTCTTTGACTGGAAAAAAAGTTTACTCTTGTTTTTTAAGAAGTGATTTGCCCTTCACGCGCAAGTTTCTCGCTATCTTCGCCCCTTCTGCCGCTAACCGGTCATGTTGTTTCTTTACATCGTCGGGCAGCTGTGCAATTACATATTGAAGAGTGTCTTCCAATATACCGATCTGTTCCTTCATGGCGGCAAGCTGCGAAACTTCATCGCGGAGGGAGTTTATTTCAGCATTGTGGTTTTCCTGCAATACCGCGATCTGGTCCGCTTGCTTTTTCACGGTTTCCCTCAGCTGGTCTTTCTCTATCAACAGGGAAAGCATCTGTGAATTAGCTTTGTTCTGATCGTCTTTGACTGCTAGTAATTCCTTCTTCGTGGTGGTTGCACTCTCGCGGATCTCCTTAATTGCCTCGATGTAAAGCATGTGCTCGCCCTTGAGGTATTCTTCCTTGAGTTGGGCCGTCGTGTATCTGCGATAGTTGCCCGTGAGGTATCCGGCATGCCCGGCAAGTGCTTCGGCAATTTCCTTTGATACGGCAAGGGAGAGTTGGGATAAGAAAAATTTTCGAAGCTGGTGAATATGGCGAGTGCTCCTGCCGGTGTTCGGATCAACTGCGTTTTCTCCGAATACCGCAATTACCGCATCCCGGAAAAGTTCATTCACGGTGTTGTCGCTGAAGGGAAATAACCGGTCATCATTGGCATCCTTCCGGGTTTTCCGATTTTTTAAACCATATCCCTTGTTTGCCACTGATGCAAGGTAATCCCCGCGCACTTTTGTCCATTCCCGTACTGCGGCGGCCGCTTCCGAGCTGATGAACGTAATCCTGCCTTCTCCGTTCTTGGTTTTCCCGGTCGCAGTCTTTGCGCGGATCTTGAGCACTGCAGGAATTGAGGTGAGGTCAATATCATCGCACCGGATTTGCAGAAGTTCCCCGATTCTCATTCCGCCGGACGCGAGGCAAAGAGTGACGCTCTTACCCTTAATGTCCATATGCTGAATGAGTTTCCGGATTGTTTCCGTGTCAAGATCGTCCTCCATTGTCATTACACCCCCCTTCGGGAGCTGGTTTTTAACCTGCTGGATCTGCTTTTCCGTGAAGGTCACGTCACATAACCTGAGGAATGAATGGATTGTGTTGAAATTTTGGAGGGCTGATAACCCGGGTTTATCTTTCTGCGTAACCTGGATGAATTTCTTGAAATCGGTATGGTAGTCCCTGCCTTCCTTGAAGTACTTCTCTACATATTTTTCGCTTTCTTCCCTTTTCGCCTCGGGATAGATGAACTTCATGTACTGCCAGATCGCAGTACGATACCCTTTGATCGTACTCTTTGACTTATTCCCAAGGTCGTCGAAGAATTGTTCCAACCTTGACATCGCAGCCATACTTTCGTATTAAACGTCAGAGTTTAAAAAGTATTCCCTAGTTTTAGTGAAACTTTTTTGAAAATTACCGGCACGGCTCCCTGCAAGTTCAGACGGTGGAGTGCCGGTTTTGCACCCGATTTTTTTACAAAATGTCCTGAAATCTTGGTGAACATTTTTCAAAATTGCCGGAAATCTTGGTGAACATTTTTCAAAATTGCCGGAAATCTTGCCGGACATTTTTTGAAATTCTCGCAAACTTTTCCGGACTTTTTTGATAATTGCCGCGAATTGTTCCGATCCTTTTTTTAAATCCCGGCGCCCGGGTCAATCCGGTTCTGGCGCAGCTCCGCTTGGTAATCAATACACTAACTTCATTAAAATTTTTCACACAAACCGATTCTGCATCAATCTGCATCATAATGTTTGTCCAGATACGCTATATCACAAAAAAGACCCGGAGATAAATCAACAGGCTGACAATCACGAGCAGGGCTCCCACATATACCCGTATTCCCCGGTACGACATTTTTTTTGCAATGGCAGGACCGATCTGTCCGCCGATGAATACACCCGGGATAACCCAGATCATGACGCTCAGGATCATGTTTTTCTGGCCGGCAAGAACAGAAATAAAATCCGGCGTGAGGCGGAAAAGCGTGGCAAACAGGTTAACAATAAAGATGACAATTACCGTCGAGCCGATGGCTTCTGCCGGGGAATGGATCTTACTGTTCCTGAGAATACATGGCATGATGATTTTTCCTGTCCCGGTCGCGATCAGTCCCTGTAAAAACCCGCCCAATGCCGCCGGTGCCCGGTAAATCCTGTCCGTTTTCTCTCCCCCATCCGGGATTTTGTCGCACGGGGAATACCCGTAGCGGTGGATCAAAAACGCCCCGTATATGAAGACAAAAACCGCGAACAATATAAGAAGAAGGTTCACCGGCGCAAAAGGAACCAGCAGGGCACCCAGGATGGCAGACGGAACCGCAAATTTCAGATACTGTCGTACGATGGGCCAGTTAACCGTCTTCTGTTGAATGTGCCGGAGTATTCCGGAACCGAATCCGAAGAACATCGTCAGAAGGGCAAGCCAGAATGACGTTTTCGGATCGATCCCGAGCCAGATAATATAGATGGGGATCCAGAAATTTGAACCCGAGATACCGGCAGAATTTCCCAGTATGGAGACGAGAATCCCCACCGGCAGGAGATAGATAAACGTCAGAATGTCGGGCATGCAATCATCTTTTCCTGTCGTGAGGCTGAGGTATCGGGATGATGGATTCCCCGGTCTGCTCCGGTGCACAATTATCGTCAAAAACCCTGCTTTTCATACAACCTGGGTTTTCTCAAATGGGGTTACCACAGCCAGTTCCTCAATGGATCAATCTCCGCCTCTTCTGAGGCAATGACTGGTCATAATTGTTCTGTTCAACACTATATTTTTAAAAATCACCGGTAACCCTGAAGAACTTTTTTAAAATTGCCGGTGACCCTGCCGGACTTTTTCTGGACGGCCCTTTACTTTGCCGGACTTCTGAAAAAAGTCCGGGAGTCCGAATGATGATGTCAGATGCAAGGGAAGTTGCACGAAAGAACCTGATCAGTCACCATAACACGAGATAGTTATAATAGTGTATCAAACTGGTATCTGATGGGAAAAGAATCTCCAAAACATTCAAAAAAGGAAAGCGATTTTATTTACCGTTGTAGTGTCCTATTTCTCAGCTTAATCTTAATCGTAATTTTTACCGCGGGTTGTACCAGTAATCCAATTGCCAGCCAGTATTTACCTGCATCAAATCATACCAGCCCGACGTCAACGCCAGCAAATCACGCTGAAAGCCTGAAAGAACAGAATATCCAGACAATCAAAACCATCATTGAGGAATATCACCAGACGCACACGTATACCCTCAACGATATGTATGCCTGTGCCCAGATGTCACAGGATGTCTGGGACATGGTAGAGACCAAGGGGATCAATGCGACGATCGAAGTGGGTGATGTTGACCAGAATATTACCACCATCCGGCAGGCAAACCACGCCTGGGTACGGGCGGAAGTGTCGCCCGGAGAATGGATTGCGATGGAAACGACGGGAGGATATCTTGTATGTAATAATTCACGTATCTGTGCAGTCAGTAATCCGCGATATTACACCGGATGGACCTTTGCTACCCCGAAAGATCTGCAGGCCTACCTGAACAATCCTTCAGGATGTTCTGCCGGGTATATTCTCGGAACCGATAACCTGTGCCACACGGCTTGTGGTGTGAATACCTACTGTACGGGAGACAGCATCTGTGTCAACGGGCAATGCCGCGGATGTAATCCGGGATATATTATGGGGCAGGATCTCCAGTGTCACCCGGCGTGTGGCAGTACGTACTGTACGGGGAATGGTGCTTGTGTCAACGGGCAATGTATCAGCTGCAATTCCGGGTATATCCTCGGGACCGATAACCAGTGCCACATGGCTTGTGGTGCCAATTCCTACTGTTCCGGTAACAGTGCCTGCGTCAACGGGCAATGTATCGGTTGTACTGCGGGATATTATCTCGGGACAGACCTGCGGTGCCACAAATCGTAGGGAGGTATGCGGCACCGGCCGGCCCGCCCCTTCACCCGGGGTGATCTCCCACGGGTGTCCCGGCAGTACGCCCTGCTTTTCGTGTGCACCTGACCCGTGCCTGATCCTAAATGAGTACGGTAAAAAGCGTTTAATGCAGCAATCGACATACATTCTGTGATTATTCTATGCTGCATATAGAAGACCTGCATGTGAATGTCGGCGACAAAGAGGTGCTGCACGACATCAACCTCAACATCGGGGACGGAGAGACGCACGTCCTCCTCGGCCCCAACGGGTCCGGGAAGACAACGCTCCTCATGGCCATCATGGGGTTCTCCAATTATGTCATCACCCACGGCACGATCACGTTCAAAGGTGAAGACGTGACAAAAATGCACGTCGATGAACGGGCGAAGCGCGGGATCGGGATGCTGTTCCAGCGCCCGCCAACCATCTCCGGCCTGAAGCTGGGCAAGCTCCTCACGGCCCTCTCCCGGACAAAAGATGAGAATATTCCGGAACTTGCAAAATCGGTCCACATGGACCATTTCCTTGAGCGGGATATCAACAAAGGGTTCTCAGGCGGGGAGATCAAACGGAGTGAAGTGCTCCAGCTGATGATCCAGAACCCGGACTTCATCATGCTGGACGAGCCGGAAAGCGGTGTCGACCTGGAAAACATATCGCTCATCGGGTCCGCTATCGGCTCACTCCTGGAAAAAGACAAGCACATCATCAAGCGCCAGAAGAGCGGGCTTGTGATCACGCATACCGGGTTCATCCTCGATTATCTCGAAACGGACCGGGGCCACGTGATGTGCGACGGGGAGATCAAATGCCACGGCAACCCGCGTGAGATCCTGCAGGACATCAAGAAACGCGGGTACAAGGAGTGTCTCGAATGCCGCCAGACCTGATCCCGCCCGGCTTCTCCAGCGCCGACCAGGAACGTCTCACCCAGTCCGGCATCGACCTGGAGATGAAAAACCGGTGCGGCAGCTTCCTCCAGGTGAACCAGGATGTCGTCCACGCGGAATGCACCGACCAGGGAATTGATGTCCTCTCCTACAAGCGGGCGATGGAAAAATATGACTGGCTGAAGGATTACGCGTGGAAGGTGGTCTCCCCGGATAAAGACGAGATCACAAAATACGTGGCCGCACAGAACGACCCCAAGGGGTACGTCATCATCGCCCACAAAGGTTCAAACAATATCCTCCCCATCCAGGCATGCCTCTTCCTCGGGCGGGAACAGATCCAGCACGTCCATAACATCATCATCGCGGAGGAAGGAGCAGAGCTCCACATCATCTCCGGGTGCACGAGCGGGCTTCATGTGGGCAAAGGCGGCGCCCATTACGGGGTCTCCGAGTTCTACGTGAAAAAGAATGCGAAGATCAGCTTCACGATGATCCATAACTGGACTGAAGATATCGAGGTCTATCCCCGGAGCGCCTCCATCGTTGAGGAAAATGGCGTCTTTCTCTCGAATTATGTCTGTATGCAGCCGGTAAAAAAAGTCCAGATGTATCCCGCCGCGACGCTGAGAGGAGAGAACTCCGTCGCCCGCTTCAGCACCATCGTCATCGCGTCCCCCACATCATACCTGGACATCGGTTCCCGGGCCATACTGGAGGGCAAAGGGTCGAGCGCCGAACTCATCACGCGTGCGATCACCCGGGGGGGCACGGTAATTTCCCGCGGACACATCCTGGGAAAGAGCGCGGACACCCGCGGGCACCTGGAATGCAAAGGTCTCATCCTCAAGGCCGGCAGGATTTACGCGATCCCGGAGATTGACGGGGTGGTTGTCGGCACCGAGCTCTCCCACGAAGCGGCGGTCGGTAAACTGGCCCAAGAAGAGATCGAGTACCTGATGGCACGGGGGCTTGATGAGGACGAGGCGACGGCCACGATCATCCGGGGATTCCTTGACGTCAAGATCACCGGCCTTCCCGAAGCCCTCCAGAAACAGATCGACGCATCCATTGATACTGCGGAGAAAGCCGGCTTCTGAAAAGATCTCATGACGCCCGACCCACGAGCTGACGAGCGCAGGAGGATGGTAGAGAGCCAGATCAAGGCACGGGGGGTACGGGACCCGCGTGTTCTCGCGGCGATGCGGGAGGTCCCCCGCCATCTCTTCATCCCCCCGCCCTTTGACCGTAGTGCGTATGACGACGCTCCGCTCCCCATAGGAAACGGCCAGACCATCTCCCAGCCATATATCGTCGCCCTGATGACGGAACTTCTGCACCCGGAACCCGATCACCGCGTCCTTGAGATCGGGGCCGGAAGCGGGTACCAGGCGGCAGTCCTGAGCGTGCTGGTACGGCAGGTCACCACGATCGAGCGTATCGCAGCGGTCGCAGATCTGGCCCGGCGCAACCTCGCAGCGCTGCACGACGATAACGTGACCGTGATCGTTGGCGACGGGACGAAGGGTTACCAGCAGAATTCACCGTACGACGGGATTATCATAACTGCGGCGACACCTGACATTCCCACCCCCCTCATCGGGCAACTGGCTGACGGTGGCAGGATCGTGGCACCGGTCGGCGGACGTGACATCCAGGAACTGGTCGTCCTCGAAAAACAGCAGGGAAGGATAGCAACAGAGCACCACGGGGGCGTCAGGTTTGTACCGCTTATCGGGGAGCACGGGTGGGAGTACTGATCGGATATGAAGTATATCGATATTTCGCGACCGCTTTCGGACAAAACCATCTCCTATCCCGGGGATACACCACCGCAGTTTACGCAGAGGGACCAGGGGCTGTACCTGATCAGCGAGCTGCATATGAACAGCCACTCCGGCACCCATATTGACGCCCCGGTCCACTACCTGAAGACCGGTATGGCCATCGACACCATCCCTCTCGATCACCTGATCGGCCGGTGCCGGGTGCTGGACGTCCGCGATGCGGGAAGTTCGATCACCGCATCCCATCTCAGGGGCAGGCTCGGCACCGCGAAACGCCTGCTCCTGAAGACTACCTTCTCCGCCAAAGAGCAGTTCGAAGAGGATTACCCGCACCTCACCGGTGATGCCGCTCACCTTATAAGCGCCAGCGGCATCCTCTGTGTCGGGATCGACTCGTTCTCCATCGAGGCATTTGTCTGCGACGGTTCCGTGCACCGGGATCTCCTCGGCCACGGGTGCCTCATCATCGAACTCCTCGACCTCTCCGCGGTAAACGAGGGGGACTATGACCTCGTTGCGCTGCCGCTGCGCCTTGCCGGGCTCGACGGTTCGCCTGCCCGGGCGCTCTTGATCGAACGGAGTGACGAAAGATGAAGGACATCATTGTCGATTCTGTCGACAAACTGGAGGAGATCCTCCGTCACAGCGGGTGCGAGGAGAGCGGAGTCAGGCTCGATGTCGATCCGGATGCAAAAAACTGCCAGTACGAGCGTGGCGCCTGCATGGTCGCGACCTTCGGGGGGCGCACTGCGGAGTTCGTGACCGGTGATCCGATCCGTGCCCTGACGAGGATCTCGTTTATGGCCGGTGCCCCGCTGGACACCCCGGCGACCCGGAGCGCCGCATGTGCAGTGATCAATGTCGCGGCCGGGTTCTTCTGCCTCTCCCGGGTGCTCCATGCCTGTCCGGTCGCATCGCACGCTCCCTGTAAAAACGAACTGGCCGCAGAACTCATAGGACACCGTGTTTTCTGTACCGGGAAATTGCCTGCCCTTGAACCGGAACTCCGGAACTCTGTCTCTTCCTGCCCGGAGGACGCGGATGTTATTCTGGTCAACAACGAGGGGATTATTTTACCGGAGACCGGTGACCTGGTCGAATCCTTCAGAACATCAAAACGGATCATCTGGATTGGTCCCTCGACCTCGGGTGTCGCGCGGATCCAGCAGCAGGAGCACTGGTGCCCGTACGGGACATAAGCGATTTTGACATGTACCGGTCTGTCATCACCGTAGTGAAATAGCTAAAACTCTATGTAGGCAGAAAACCAACCAGTTTCCATGCTTTTTGGGTCATCGGGGATCCGGCAGCGATTCGATCAGTCGCTGGTAGCCACCGCATTAGCGGTCGGCTCTGCGCTCGGTACGCACTTCAACGAGATTGTTGTCGGGACCGATACCCGGACCACAAGCCCGCTCCTTGCCCGGACCGTCATCGCCGGCATTCTTGGTTCTGGAGGGATCGCCTACTCCAGCGGTATTGCGCCCACCCCCTCCATCGCGTATGCGGTCCGGCAGGTAAAAGCCGGCTGCATGATCACCGCATCGCACAACCCGGAAGAATACAACGGCCTGAAGTTATTCAACCCCGACGGCTCGTCATTTACGACTCCTCAGCAGGCAGAGATGGAGCGCCTGCTGGGATCGCCGCACTGGGCTGACTGGCAGTGCCAGGGGGCACAACACCCGTTCGACGCGATTACCCCTCACAAAAAAGCGATCCTGGACGCCGTATCCATACGGCCCGGTTTATCTGCGGTCGTGGACTGCGGCAACGGCGCCGGCTCCGTCATGACGCCGTCCCTGCTGGCCGATGCGGGAATAAAGCCGGTCTGTATCAACTGCGACCCTGCCGGCTATTTTGCCCGGCCCTCCGAGCCGCTGGCAGAACACCTCGGGTATGTAGGGGAGATGGTAAAAAAGACCAAATCGACGTGTGCAGTCGTCCATGACGGCGACGCTGACCGGATGGTGGCATTCGACAACCGCGGGAGATACATCGATGGGGATCACCTCCTCATGCTCTTTGCACGGCACCTTGGCGCACAACGAGTGGTTACCACCAGTGATGCCTCCATGATCATCGAGGATATGGCCGAAGTCCGCCGTACTCCGGTCGGGGACACTTTTGTATCAGAAGAGCTGCTGCGATGGGGAGACTTCGGGGGCGAACCAAGCGGTGCCTGGATCTTCCCGCACCACTCCTACTGCCCGGATGGCCCGTATGCGGCAGCCCTGTTCTGCGAGATCGCCGGCTCATGCGACGTGGCAGACGAACTGGACGCGATGCCGTCGTATCCTATCCTCCGCGAATCAGTCCCGGATGAAAAGTCACGGGAGATCGTCAGCAGCCTTGGTGCAGAAAACCCGACAGACGGGATCCGGGTGACCGGCGAAGGCGGATGGTATCTTATCCGGGCAAGCGGGACCGAGCCGAAAATCCGGATCACTGCGGAAGGGACGACCCTCAAAAAAGCGAAGGCGATGCTGGAAAAGGCGAAAAAACTCGTCCGGAAGGGGAAAACTGCTTAAATGTTGTAATACGAGCTGTACGTATGGAATGTGTCGTGCTTGCCGCCGGCGAGGGGAAAAGAATGCGTCCCCTGACCGCAAAGCGACCCAAAGTGATGCTCCCCCTCGCAAACCGCCCGATAATGGAGCATCTTGTTCTTGCAGCACGTGATGCCGGCATCTCTGATTTTGTTTTAGTGGTAGGATACGGGGAGCGGGAAGTCCGCCGTCATTTTGGGGATGGTTCGCAGTGGGGGCTGCATATTTCCTACGCCCCCCAGCGCCAGCAGCTGGGCACCGCCGATGCACTGCGATCTGCACGTGACCTCGTCTCCGGTCCTTTTCTGGTGATGAATGGGGACATGATCATCAAGAGTGCCGACATTTCACGGCTCCTTCGCCGGGCTCCTCCCTGCATGTGCACGAGCACGACTGATCATCCCGAGGATTACGGGGTGGTTCTGGCAAAGGATAGCGCTGTCACCGCACTGGAAGAAAAGTCTCCTCAACCACGGTCCAACCTGATCAATGCCGGGGTATACCTGTTCACTCCCGAGATCTTCGATCTGGTCGACCGCGTGCAGCTCTCGTCCCGCGGCGAACTTGAGCTGACGGATGCCCTGAACATGCTGATCGGCGAGCACAGGCTCGGGGCGTTTCACCTCTCATCCTGGATGGACGTGGGTAACCCCTGGGACCTGCTCGATGCCAACTGCACGCTCATGGCATCGCTCTCTCCGGAAAATCATGGGATCGTGGAACAGGGGGTGATGCTGTCCGGACCGGTCGTTATCGGAAAAAATACGGTCGTAAAGTCAGGAACCTGTATCGAGGGGCCGTGCATTATCGGTGAGAACTGCCGGATAGGTCCCCATGCGTACCTGCGCGGAGCGACGAGCATCGGCGATAACTGTCATATCGGTCACTGCACGGAACTGAAAAATTCCATTGTTATGGCCGGGACAAAGATTCCCCACTTCAACTACGTCGGGGACTCGATCATTGGCAGCGGGTGCAACTTCGGTGCCGGGACAAAAGTGGCAAACCTCCGGCATGACCATGCACCGGTCAGGGTAGGCGGGACAGATACCCGGCACATCAAGTTCGGTGCGATCATCGGGGATGGGGTCCGGTTCGGCATCAACTGCTCGATCAATGTCGGTTCTGTGGTCGGGAGCAATGCGATGTTTGCACCCAACTCGTACATTGAAGGGTGTTATGGTGAAAATTCAACAATACGGTAGGTGAAATGTATGCAGGCAGTCATCCTTGCGGCCGGTGAGGGAAAACGGGTCCGCCCGCTCACCTGGAGCCGCCCCAAAGCGATGATCCCGGTGGCAAACCGCCCGATTATCGAGTACGTGATCGATGCGCTCGTAAAAAACGGCATACGTGATATCATTGTCGTTGTCGGGTACCGGAAAGAGCAGGTGACGCGATTTTTAAACCAGCTCGATCTCCCGGTTGACGTGGTGGTCCAGGACAAACAGCTGGGTACCGCACATGCTCTCCTCCAGGCAGAGCCGGAAATAAAGGGGGATTTCCTGCTCCTGCCGGGCGATAACTATATCGACCCGCAGTCGATCGGGAGAATTAACCGGGTTTCCGATGCAATTCTCGTAAAAGAACACCCGAGTCCATCCAATTTCGGCGTGGTTCTTCTGAACGAAGGGGAAGTCGAAAGCATTGTCGAAAAACCGGAACATGCCCAGAGTTTCATGGTCAGCACCGGGATCTACTCCTTACAAAAGGATTTTTTCACCTTTATCGAGGGCAACGATATCACGGATGCGGTCGCCGCAATGCTCGAATCCGGCAGGCGCATCAAAGCAGTCACGGCCGATGACTGGCAGGACGCGATATATCCCTGGGACCTTCTCAAGATGAACCGCCGTCTCCTTGCCAGTCTTCCTGCGGCACAGGAGGGCCTGACTAGCCGGCATGCGACAGTGCAGGGCCCGGTCAGGATCGGAAAGGGAACGACCATCGGCCCCCACACGGTGATCACCGGACCGGTTATCATCGGGAACAATTGCAGTATCGGGCCGAACTGCTGCATCCTGCCCAACACCAGCATCGGTTCGCGGGTGGCAATCGAACCGTTGACCCTTGTCGGTAATGCCCTTGTAATGGATGACGTGACAATCTGCTCGCATTCACGGGTCGTGGACGCTGTCATCGGTGAACGCTGCTGGCTTGCCGACCATACGTCGATGAGCACGACCAGGGGAATTCTTGAGATTGAGGGCAGTCCCGTCCGTTCTGAGTTCGGTGCGATTATCGGGGACAATACAAAGAGCGGTCCCTTTACACTCTGCCGGAACTGCATTATCGGCAACAATGTGACCTTGGGCGGGACAAATGATCTGGTCTCCCGGATCATTGCCGACGGCTCTGTGGTGGTATGACGTGTGCGGCATCGTCGGTTATACCGGGAGGAGGGAAGCGGCGCCCCTGATCCTCGAAGGATTACGGAAACTCGAGTACCGGGGGTACGACTCATTCGGTGTGGCGACGCTGGGGGATGGCATTGAGCTGGCCAAACACCAGGGGAGGATCTCCGAGTATGCAGGTTTCACGATCCGGCTGCATGGTAAAACCGGGATCGGGCATACCCGCTGGGCAACACATGGCGTTCCCAACGATGTAAACGCTCACCCGCACACTGACTGCGCCAACCGGATCGCGATTGTCCATAACGGTATCATCGAGAATTTCGCGGAATTACGAAAAGAGCTGGTTGTACGGGGGCACACGTTTGCTTCGGATACGGATACAGAAGTCATCGTTCACCTCATTGAGGAACGGTATGCCCGGGATCGCGATCTGCTGGCCGCCGTCCGTGATACTCTTTCCTGTCTAAAAGGTTCGTACGCGCTGCTCGTGATCGCTGCCGGTGATGAACATCTCATCGCTGCACGGAACGGCAGCCCGCTCGTGCTCGGTATCGGTGACCAGGAATATTTCGCCGCTTCTGATATGACACCAATCCTTGAGCACACGGAACGGGCGGTCTTTCTCGAAGATGGCGACATTGCCTCCCTGACAAAAAACGCCATCGGGATTTTTCAGGGCACGACGCCGGTGACCCGCCCGGTCGAACTGATCGACTGGTCGCTGGAGGACGTGAAAAAAGGCGGGTTCGCTCACTACATGCTCAAAGAGATCTACGAACAGCCGCAGGCATTTTTCAATACCATACGGGCATTGGATACCACTGCGGCCCTCCCAAAAATCGTCCGTGACCCTGCGTCGGTGACGATTGTCGCCTGCGGATCGTCGTACCATGCCGGGCTCATCTTCAAATATCTTCTCGAAGAATCCTGCGGGATCCCCGCACGGCTGGAATATGCATCGGAATTTAAATATTTCCCGCCACCGGTTGACGATCTTGTGATCGGCATCACGCAGTCCGGCGAGACCGCAGACACCCTTGCGGCACTCCGGCAGGCGCGGTTGCATAACTGCCGGACACTTGCGGTGACAAACGTTCTGGGGAGTTCGGTGAGCCGGATCGCAGATGCAACCCTGTTCATGCGGGCCGGCCCCGAGATCAGCGTTGCAGCGACCAAATCGTTTGTTGCACAGCTTGCCGTCCTTATGTATATCATAGACAAAATTTCCGGGGGAAAATACAGAGACATTCTCCTGCACGCACATACTGCAATCGAAGAGATACTTCTCATGGACCTTTCGGATGTGGTGGCCCGGTGCAGGGACGCGACAAGCATCTTTTACATCGGCCGCGGTCCGTTCTATGCCGTTTCGCTTGAGGGGGCTCTCAAGATGAAGGAAATCTCCTACATCCATGCCGAAGGTTATGCGGCAGGCGAATTAAAACACGGCCCGTTTGCCCTGCTTTCACCTGAAACGCCGGTGATCGCCATCTGCCTGCCGGGAGAGACCTACAGCGTGATGATCTCCAATATCAAGGAGATCAAGGCACGGGGGGCGCCGGTCATTGCCCTGGGCTGTGAAGGGGACGCAGAACTTCCTGACATTGTGGATATATTCATACCCGTGGCGGGGACGCACCTGTTTGTCCAGATTCTCACGAGCCTCGTGATACTCCAGCTTCTCGCGTACCGCACCGCGGTCGCTCTCGGGAGAGATGTCGACAAGCCAAGAAACCTTGCAAAGAGCGTGACGGTTGAATGATCGAATACGGTAAAAATAAAACCGGCGAAGGCCTCCAGGTTTTTGAGCCGGTAACGCTGGGATTTCCCTCCCGGGAAAACATCGGCAGGACCGGTTTTACCGGCACCACTATCGGAAAAGATGCATTACTCCGCCCGGGCACCATCCTGTACTGTGACGTAGTCATAGGAGACGGGTTCCAGGCCGGTCATAACATCCTGATCCGTGAAAAAACCCGGATCGGGGACCGGGTCTCCATCGGCACGGCAACCATTATCGAGGGACATACAACTATCGGGAGTGATGTCAACGTGCAGAGCATGGTCTTTATCCCCACACATACGATCATCGGGGACCATGTCTTTATCGGCCCGAACGCGGTGCTGACCAATGACCGGTATCCGCCATCCGGCACTGGCGGGCTGAAAGGTCCGGTGATCCGCGATAATGCAGCTGTCGGTGCGCATGCGACCATCCTTCCCGGCGTCTGCATCGGCAACGGTGCGCTGGTCGCTGCGGGTGCGATCGTGACCCGGGATGTCCCGGCGCATATGCTCGCGATCGGGGCGCCTGCACGTATCCATGAACTTCCCGCAATCCCTGCCGATCACCTTTCTGAGCGGGGAATAAGGCACTGACTGTAGTTCATAGTACCCTGAACCGGACCGGCATGCGTGACCCATGAAAATCCTTCTTGTCTCAACCCAGGACTACCTCCACCACCCCATTCCTTCGCGGCATCACTATATCTTCGAGGAACTGGCCAGGCATCACGAGATCCACGTTGCCCATTTTCATGTAAGCCGGGGTGAGATCCGGCCCACCCGCCTTCTTGTCGAAGAAGCGACCCTGCTCCCGTTCAAAAGCCCGCTGCTCCATTATGCACTCAACGCGCCCTATCATTATCACATCTTTAAAAAGATAATCCGGGATAACAGGATCGATGTGGTTGTTGCCGCCCATGTGCTTGCCGGCACTGCAGTAATCCATGCGGCAAAAAAATATGGCGTGCCGGTGGTCTTCGATCTCAAGGACTGGTTCCCCGATTCCGCTGCTGCATACGTCACAAACCGGTTATCCCAGCAAATCATCAGGAGCGGTGTGTGGGCGATCACCCGCAGGAACCTGGCCCGCAGCACCAGCATCACAACGGTATCGCCCTCCCTTGTCGATAAACTCCGTACATTCGGGTTTTCTGCCGGCCTGATCACAAACGGGGTCGACACCGATCTGTTCATGCCCATGGACGGAAGCACGACCCGGGCAGAACTCGGGATCGATGCCGACGCATTCGTGATCGGGTTCTCCGGGAGTGTCGAACGATGGTACGCGATAGATGAAATGATACGGGCGCTCCCGGACCTGATACGCTATCAGGAAAAGACGTACCTCCTCGTGGTCGGCGGATCACTCTTTACAAATTATATAACGGCACTCCGGCAGCTGGCGAAGCAGCTCGGGATTTCGGACCGCGTCATATTTACCGGGCCGAAACCCTACCGGGATCTCCCGGGATATATCGCATGCATGGACGTATGCACGATCCCGCTCTCCCCGCCCCAATGGGGGGAGATTGCACTTCCCAACAAATATTTTGAATATTCTGCATGCGGCAAACCCATTGTGATGCGCCCAATACCGGATGTTATGCGAATCGGGGGCCCGAATCTCTTTGTTTATAAAACACGGGAGGAGTTCATTGCACATATCAAAAACCTCATGGATCGCCCGGTGACGTACCGCATCAATCTTGAAGCATACAGCTGGAAAGAGAAAGCCCGGCAGTTTGAGACAGAACTCCGGAAGGTACTCTGATACTGCATCCGAATTTATTAATGTCTTTAAGAGCGACCTAGTATGCACGAAAGGTTGATTCCATGGTCTTTTGGGAGTTGAAAAACCGGCGGACATATCTTATCGCCGGGCTGGTCGTTATTTTTTCCCTGTTTGCCCTCTGGCTTCGTCTTATTCCCATGCTCACAATGGGCAGGACAGATATCCTTACGATGGTGGCAAGCGACGACCCCCTCTACAACCTGCGCCAGGTCGAGCAGCTCCTCGCCAACCACTTTACCTATACGTGGTTTGACCCGATGACCTACTACCCGTACGGGACGTCGATCTACTGGGGACCGTTATTCATCTGTATCTCCGGTTTTGCCTGCATGCTTGCGGGAGCCGCCACCCGCCCGGAGATCATCGGTGTGTGCCTTCTCGTCCCGCCCGTCATGGCGATGTTGACGGTGATCCTGATGTATTTTGTCGGAAAAACCTGCGGGGACTGGAAGACCGGCATACTCGCGTCAGGGTTCACGGCCATTGTTTCAGGACAGTTCTTTTACCGTTCATTATACGGCTATTTCGATCATCATATCGGCGAAGTGCTCTTTTCGACCCTGTTCTGTCTGGTGTATATGTACATCCTCTTTTCCGAAAAGGGCACAAAAATTAATATCCGGGATTTTGAGACCTGGAAAAAAACCACGTTCTTAGCAATCCTCGCCGGTATCGCATACCTGTTGGGGCTGTTCCTTATGCCGACGATGATCCTGTTTGCCCTTATTGTCGGCGCATTTACAGTCATCCAGTTCATCATCGATTTTTACCGTGGCCGTTCGAGCGAGTACCTGCTGCTGGCCAACTCCATCATTTTCGTCATCGCGATCATCGGCCTCCTCGTATTCGGGTTCAAAAGCCCGGGACTCGACCTTTCCAACTATACCGTCGGCCACGTTTATGCATATCTGGGAATGATCGGCGGGACAGTGATGCTCTACATCCTCGCACGTCACGTTAAGGGAAAGCAGAAATATTACTACCCGTTATCAGTCGCCGGTTGCGGGATTGTATTCGCCGTAATACTCTTTATGGCAAGCCCCCAGATCTATAACCTGCTGGTTTTTGCCCTGTATGCATTTTTCGGCCAGGCCCCGGTGACGGCCACTGTCCAGGAAGCGCGGGGATGGTCATTTGACAATGCCTGGCTTTCGTTCAACTACGGTCTTATCCTGATGATCGGCGGGGCACTTGTTATTCTGTATAACAACCTCAAGGACGAACGTCCTCAGGAGATCTTTGCGCTGGTCTGGTCCCTCGTCATTCTCTTCTCAACATGCCAGCATATCAGGTACGAATATTACCTTGCAGTAAACATTGCCCTGCTTTCTGCGGTGTTCGTATCGTTCACGTTTAAAATGGGATGGAAAGATCTCAAACAACTGGCTGACGGGATCCCACCGGCCGCAGTACCCAATGGATCCAGAGTATCCGGAAAAGATGAGCCTGCACGGGGTAAAAAGCAGAAACGGACGCAGAAGAAAGGTTCCGGTGTGACCGCCGGCCCCAACTATCTTCTTCTTGCGCTTGTCATCGTATCCGCAGGGCTCGGCATACTGTTCGCATACACATCGGTTTATTACAGTTACGTCAATGCTTCCGGCAACGCAATCCAGATGAACCAGGACTGGAAGGAGTCACTCGAATGGCTGGGCACCAATACACCGGATACCGGTGTAGATTATTATACTATCTATGACCCGAAGACCTTCCAGTACCCCGCCACGGCGTACGGCGTCATGTCATGGTGGGATTACGGGCACATGATCACCTATATCGCAAAGCGGATCCCCAACGCCAACCCCTTCCAGCAGGGCGTGACGCCTCCTCTGGGGGCATCCGCATATTTTGTTTCCACATCCGAGGATGATGCAAATCATATCCTCGACGCCCTTGGGACAAAGTACGTGATTACCGATATCGAGATGGATACCGGTAAATTCTGGGCGATGGCAACCTGGTACAACAACACGGCAGCCGGAGCGCCGTACCAGATGAACTTTGCCTATCCAAGTCAGTCCGATCCCAGTAAATATGAGTCCGTTCTTCTCAATGAAGAGCCATATTACCAGACGATGGTGTCACGGCTCCATAACTTTGATGGGTCCATGACGCCGGCAACCTCTGTCTATTATGTCGAGTACTCCGATTCGAGCATCACGCATGTCTCCCTCCCGGTGATCACGAACGTCATAGCGATGAATGTGACCGATGCGGCCACAAAGGCAGCGCAATATAACCTGAATGCACTAACGGGCTACCATGCAGCGGTGCTCAGCTCATCCATCGTACAGCCGGTAGATTCTGTTCCCGCATTACGCCATTACCGGCTCATTCACGAGTCGCCGACAAATGTAATGGCTTCAAACACGAGCGATGTGAAATACGTGAAGATCTTTGAGTATGTCAAAGGTGCCCATATCAAGGGGACCGGCATCATTGATGTACCGCTCGTCACTAATACGGGCAGGAACTTCACGTACCGCCAGGAAAGTATCAACGGGGAATTTATCGTGCCGTATTCAACAACCGGGAGCACGTACGAAGTAAAGGCCACCGGCCCCTATCATATCGAGGGCACCAGCACAACATTCAACGTACCGGAATCAGCGGTCGAAAATGGACTGGCCATCAATTAAGCGTTCCCCGCGACCCTTTTTATTTTCCCATGATCTGGTGGTTTACTGATCACCAATCACTGAAGTTTATCAGCTGGAGCGAAAACGGCTTTGTAGAGATCATCAGAGAAATCTCTTAATGCTCTTGGGGGGATTCAATCATCGCTATCGCGAGGATTGATTGGAGATACTTTTCATAAAAAGTATCGACTCTTCGGCAATTGTTGCCTCCGGCCCAGCCGTTGCGGCATCCCTTATAGCGATAACACCTGAAAAAGTAATACGTACACCGGTTCTGTTGCGTTGTCGGGACTTTTCACTTTCCAGACCGCGTTGTTGCATGGCGGGACTTTTCCAATCATAAACCGGAACGATTTAAATCAACATTTTTATTATTACGGCAAGATAGGATCTAGTTATTCTAATGGTTCCCACATTGCAAACGGAGATTGCATTAAAAGAATGGCGGTTGGGGCAAACAGGTGCTGAAAGATTATGCGCCGATATACTTCAAGTTGAAGAGTTCAACGATGTTAACCCCCAAAGCCCCCTTGGAGGATCAGACGGAAAGAAAGATATTCTCTGTAATAAGAACGGGATTCGTTATGTTGCAGCATGTTTTTTCCCCCCAACTAACCAGAGCGATACAGGGATAGAGAGAAAATTTTTTGAGGATTTACCCGGGGTTGCAAGGAACGATGCTGATGGTTTTATTTTTTTTACCAACCAGCATATAACCCCTTTTAAACGGGCAGAGTTGGTGGGAAGATCTGGATTAGAACACGTTGAAATTTATCACGTTGAACGTCTCCGAACAATACTTGATTCTCCAAAGGGATATGGACTAAGATTATCTTATCTCCAAATACCTTTGACGATTGAAGAACAAACTAGTTTTTTTGACCAAATTAGCAAAGGGCTCGTTGAGCAAGTCAATGAACTTACAGATAGATTTAATGAATTTGCTGCACGCACAGAAGCCATGTTTATAGATTTACGAAAAACTCCTTCGAGTCTTAGCCAACCACTACCGGAACTTCCTTATTTCGCAACAGAAAATCTAACAATCCAGCTGTTGTTTTGGGTACATAGAATTGTTACCGATGACACCACTCTTTCACCGGAACAAAGAGGTTCTTTTCGAAATGTCTCAGTTTGGGTCAGACGTACGGATTATTCATGGGTTTCGGAAGCCCCTCAAAAAACTGGAGAAATTCTTCTGATCGCACCTCCCCCGAGTGATATTTACAACATGGTTGATTCGTTACTGCGGTATTGGAGATCACATTATAGGCGATTGCTTCATGAAAGCAATGAAGTACGCATTGCAGCAATTGCAGATTTTCATCACAAACTATTGATTATCCATCCATTCTTAGATGGTAATGGTAAAGTGGCCAGAGCCATTTTGCAACAACATGTAGTTGAACTGCTCAACAGGCGGATTTCTGCCAGATTCACCGAAGAACGGAAAAATTATTTAAATTGCTTAATCTCCGCAGATCATGGAGATTTGGAGCCATTGATTACATTGATCAAAGCAAATCTCGAATAATTTTTGATGAAAGGGATGATTTAGTGAACAATTAAAAAATCTGTAATTCTGCTTTGCCCCTCTTTTATCGGTAAAGCTATCATTTCTCTAGTTCTATCACGTAGGAATTCAAGGTTTTGTTCAATTAGGATATCAGCAAATTCATCGACCATCTCTTTGTAATCATCATTATTGCCTAATTTTAAAGCACGAATATACCGAGATCGACCCTTTTTAGGGAATAGTAACTTGGGGTATTTGTCTTTAAATAACATAAAATTTAAAATTTCTCTCCCTACACGTCCATTACCATCAGAAAATGGGTGGATTGATTCAAAGAAATAATGAAAAAGAATTGCCTCTTCAACTGGGTGAGATTCTTTTTTGATTCTTTCATTATAAAATTGAATTATTTTCTTTAATTCTGTGGTGATTTCAATCGCTGGCGTCAATAGGTCAGGATATCCTGATATTGCGACGGAATCTGACCTCCGAAAATAACCAGCTGATTCATCATCAATATTCCTCATAATGATTGCATGAAGGTTTTTTATGAAGTCAAGTGAGATATCCCCACGATAGTGATCTCTGTAATATTTTACAGCCTTAAAGTTTTGAACTTCGTTTATCTCTCTTCTTGATTTATTATTCGGTAAAATATCATTTTCAATTAAATCGGCGGTTTCCCCAAGTGTAAAGGTATTCCCCTCTATTGAAGTAGTGCCTTGGACATACCGTATCTCAAAATCTTTTTCGTATCCATTTAGTTCATGAATTGTAAGCGATTCTCTAAAAGACTTGTTTAAATAGCGTATTTGTTCTATCAATTTCAGTCTCTCTTGGGATAAATACCGAGAGTTATACCGTTCGAGCCCAGCTATTGCATATTTCTCAGCTGCTTTTAATTCCAAATCAAATGCAAATTTTTTCCGATATGATTCAAGATCAGATTGCGAGGGGGGCAAACCCCCACTGTAAAGATACTTACTTACTTTTATTCGATAATTCCCAACTTGCGATTGCTTAACAAGATAATATTTAGCACTTTGATTATCTACACCGGGTCTTATCTCTAAACGGTACGGTCTTCGGCTCATTAACTATTAATTAGTGCCCACATATTTCTAACCTTCTGGAAAAGTGAGCACCTCTTTATTTTACCGCCAGCCTGATCATTGTTTCCCATTTGTTTCCGGTAAGATCAATTGGGATGTTTGCCAGTTGTGCCGGAACCAATCCCCCGATTCCCTGATGTGGCCGGATGTAGTTGTAATATGTCTGCATCCCGTTAGCGAACTCCTGCACGCCAATCGAACTATCAAGGGATCGGAATATCTTTGTGCGCTCTCTGAATGTGCCATTTAAGCGTTCAAGGATGTTATTGTTCGGGTGCGTTTCAAAGTCTTTCAACCGGATATGGGGGTTCTGGATTGGCGCTGTAAGGTCGTAAAATTCTGCCTTGATTGCCATTCGGTATGCCTGTAACCCATCTGTCACGATTGCATCTGGTCTCCGGTTGGCGGTTTCCTTTGCCTTTCGTAACGGCTTGCGCGCATCATCCACATATCGGGTCTCAGTGATCTGGCAAGCAAGGAGATACCGGGTCTTGGCATCCATGATATTCCAGAGCCATTGATAGGACTTCTTCTCGCCCTCTCTCTTGATGAACACAGTTGTTTCATCCGAGTGCCAAATGTTGCCGACCTCAGCTTCATACTTCTCTGCGTACTTACCAAGGAGCACCATATACTTCTTGATCCAGCGCATGGGGGTGGTCTGGCTAACCTTTCTGTCGTGGAACTGCTGGATGTGATCGGTAATCTTCCTGAGGGATACACCCTTGAAGTAGAGATCAAGAGTAAGGGTGATTACTCTCGGATCGTGCTTAACGCGGGAAAATCCCTTGTCGATAACAAATCTGTGGTTGCAGTCGTGGCAACCATATCGCTGGATCTCACCGTAAGAAGTTCTCCTTATCCCGCGCCTTACAACTTTTTGGCTTTTACAGAATGGGCAAGTAATCCCACACGCATCACTCAGAATTTTTTGAGATTTAATATCAGCTTCTACATCTACTTTAAGTTTCAGGCTGAACTGAACGGCATAGATATGTTTGCAGATAACTTCTCTGGTCTGATGATCAGGGCAGGAGCATGACCATACCCAAGGATCTCTCTTACCTCTTGATGCAAATGTCCGGGTTACTTGGTAGTACGCATCCTTCGATTGAGACCGGACATCCCATTCGTTCTTGCCGGTCTGAATGATCGTGTCCGGCTGGCTGAGGATTACGAGTCCTCTTAACTCTCGTGGGTTGCTGAATTGATCCATCCTCATTCACTCCTGTAACTTACTTATTGGTAATATACTATTAGGTAAGTATTGTATAAATACCTATCGGTAATACCGTTATGGTTATATACCATTGATAACACATTGTAAAGTATGGCAAAAATCAAACTAGATGGTTTCAGGTGTGAACGGTGCGGTCACGAATGGGTAGCGAGAGGAGAGGAGGAACCAAGGGTTTGCCCGAAATGTAAAAGCCCGTATTGGGATGTTCCGAAGAAAAAATAGAGAAACTGACGAATATAAAACGATTTAAACTTCAATACTCTTATTAAATTTAAAATAAATTCGATTTAGGGGGGGCAGTAATTTGGCGTCTGGGCGAAAGTCAGTGAAACCAACATTTGAGTCTAATCTGAATTTGTCGCTCTCCAGACTTCTAACTCAAATGGGTGTGATATCACATAGCGAGTATCTTGGTAAAGGAAGGAAAGACGTACTCATCTATCATCAGGGTTTGGCAATTGTTTTAGAGGGATCGTACGATAAAAAAGATGCAGAATCTGACGCTAAAAGAAGAATCGAGCAATTAGCTGCTGATGTTGCCATAGCTGTCCATTATCCAGCAACCGAATTTCCACAAGATTTAACGGCAGATGAGATTGAAGCTAAATTAGAGAAAATAAAACTGCCTGTTAGAGTTATCGTGCCTGAGGAGATCTCTGGGATACTATCCTATTTACCACAGGAGAAAAAAGTTTTCGCCAAGCTGATTGACGATTGGTATGAGCTTAATTTAAGTGAATTGGTCTCTCTCATCACAGAAATTGCTCAGTTTATAATCAGCGAAGAGAGCGTAAAGAAAGCAGAAGAAGACGTTGGCGATCTTGTTCAGGATTTCGTTGATAATCTCTCAATTCACCCTCAGAGCGAAAGAATTGCAAAAAATTTGTACAGTGTCCTCTATAAACTTTATGGATTCTCAATTGGTGATCCCGTAGAGATAAAAGAGGCTATTTTCGCACAAGCAACACTGGCGACTTTGCTGAGTTGTGTGTATTATGAATCCATACGATATGTGTATAATCTTGACTCGCTGGATAAAATGGCGAAAGCCAAAGACCCTCAACAAGCTATTGAAAGAGCAACCCGCGATATACTCAAAATTAACTATAAGCCCATTTTTCGGTCTATCGACAAAATGTTGAAATCTTTCCCTCAAATGCCCATGCAGTTTCGCAAGCTGGTAAATCTTGCAACTGAGATTTCATCAAAGAAATCGTTACTTAGGAGGGATTTAGCCGGAAAGGTATACCATAGAGTTGTCGGAGATTGGGCACTCAAAAAGGGGTTGGCAACATTCTATACCCAAATTCCTGCTGCCTACCTTCTCCTGTATTTGGCCAAACCACAATCATCTAGGATGGGCGACTTCGCTTGTGGCAGTGGTACTTTATTGGTTGCTGGTTATAGTGCGGCCAATGCTCAATATCGGCTCAACATTCTCAAATCCGGGGCCGATATCAATCCAAAGCAAATCGAAGCCGAATTTCATACAGATTTTATTAATTCGTGTCATGCCGTTGATGTTCTTGAATACGCCACTCAGATAACAGCTTTAAACTTATCCTTACACAGTCCTGAAACACCAATTGAAGATTTTCGCTCTGTCTATGCATTCCCCCTAGGATATAGGGAGAACGATCAGACAGTATCTCTCGGCTCCCTTGAGTGTGCAAGAACGGTAAGCAATCTAAATCAGATATTGGGGCATGTAACTAGAACAGGGCTCAAAAAGACGAAGAAAGAATCGATGTTTACTGCCATTAAACTAAAGCCGCTTGATTTGATTGCCATGAATCCACCATTTGCGAGAACAACTGGCAGGGGCGGTAGAGCTGGTGGCGGTTTGTTCGGCTTCATGGGTGAGGAGATCGCCAGACGAGCCGTTTTAGATGATTATGGTAAGTTAAGGGATGAAATCAAAGAAAATCTTGAAGATAAAGCTAAGAATCTGCTTAAAGGAACTGACCTTGAATCACTGATGACAGATAAAGAATTTGAACCCTTCCGACAGATATGGCAAGCCGGAGAGGGTTTTCTTTTCTTGTATTTAGCTGATAGGCATCTCAAGATGGGTGGTAAACTTTGTTTCGTCCTTCCAAAGAATTTTTTGAGTGGCATATCTTGGTTTTTAGCGCGAGCTTTGTTGGCAGCGAAATATCACCTTCAATATGTCGTTGTTAGTTATGAACCGGGAGCGAATAATTTCTCGGAGTCAACAAATTTGAGTGAGTGTCTTTTAGTGGCTCAAAAGGTAAAGGAATTCACAGGAAATGAAGAAACCACTTTTGTAACATTATTGAAGAAACCTCGAACAAGCATAGAGGCTATCGCCCTTGCAAATAGTATCGAACAAAATCGAGAGATATTTGTGCAAGCCGGAATGGCAAGAGCATTTCTGACCAAAATTGAAAGGAATGAAATGCTGGATAATTTGGATAATTGGGGGCGATTCACATTCCTACCAGAAATAGGGATAATGGAAGAAGTGGCCTACCTGCTTGAGGGGCAATTGAAAATAGGGGACCAAAAAATCCAGATACCCCTAATAAAATTTAACAACCTGATTAGATCCGTTGGGGTTGATGCCCATAGATTTGCAGATACATTCAGAATGATTGATCAAGAGGTTCCTGGCAGTCTAAAAATACTTCGCGGGGGTGAAGAAGCACAAAGAATGAAAATGAAAACCTCTCCCAATGCTTATGCCATTCCCCTTATAGAGAGAGGTAAAACAATATTTCAGGAAGTGGCCGGATACCTGCTTGTACCCGATAGAATTAGGGTTGACACAGCTCATGTTATCTCCTTGCTCTCAGATGAGCCAGTTATTTCAAATATCTTCTATGCCGTGAGGCTTAAAAACGAGAACCGGAATAGGATTAAAGCCCTCTGTTTGTGGTTCAGCACTACTTGGGGTATACTTACTGTTCTTTCCAGTCGAGAAGAAACCGAAGGAGCCTTTGTAAGGCTGAAGCAGTCGCAATGGAGGATGCTACCAGTATTGGATATTGACACGCTGACAAACACACAGATAACCAAACTGGCTGCCGTTTTTGATAGGTTTAGGGATGAGCAGCTCTTGAGGATACCAGAGCAGTACGGTTCATCTGGTCAAGTGGATGCCTTACGTATTAGATTGGATATCGCATTCCTAGATGCTATTGATATTCAGGTCAACGAAGATGATCTTCGCATCTTATATCATGAAATTGGTTCTTCTTTGAGACAATGGATAGGTGGAGAGGATATTGTAGAGACCGACACCGCAACAACACTCAAACAATGGATTCAATAAGTTGCTAAAAGTCCCACCATGCAACACTGATCTTTGAAAAGTGAAAAGTCCCGACAACGCAACAGAACCTGCCAACACAACATTTCTATACTACAATATACTCAATCTCCAGTATGTTCGCTGAAGAGATCACGCTTGGCATGCAGGTGCGGTACCCCCGCACCGGGACCACCGGCAAGGTCGTCCGCGTTGAGCAGGTGAAAGGCGATCTGTTTGCAGAACTGGACAGCACGCACCTCCTGTACCGTGCTGACCAGCTGATCCTCGCAGAACATGGAAAAACAGCAAAACAGACCATCATCGAGGATGCAAAAAAGGTGATCGAACACGATCGGGAGTTTGCCTCGGGAAGCGAACTCCAGGAAGCGTTGAAAAACATCGACCAGAGCTGTGAGGGCGGCGGTTGACCTGGCACCTATGGCGCGGTTTAGTTGAGGCCCACTATTTTTTACTATCGGAAGAGATCGGCTTTGTAAAAATTATCAGAAAACCCTCTTAACGCTTTTGGGGGCTTTTTGCAAGTGTTGCCTCCGGCCCCCGCCGCTGTGGCATCCCCTCAATGGCGATGACTCCCGGAAAGGTAAGACGCACATCATCGTGAAGGCTGCAAGGGCGGTTCGGGTGGACGGGCACTGTCCCCTCCGTCAATATGTGTTGTGTAATTTATTGAAAACTCGGTTTTTCTATGGAATCTCAAAAGCCCCGCAATTTTCCGGCAATCAGGGCATTGCAGATGCTATACTAACGTTTTTTAGCCACATAATTGCAGATCCTGCAATTTCGGCACGGGATCGAATAATCATTTTTAAGAGAATTATTGCGGGAGTAAAACGAAAATGAGATTATTTAATGGCAACGGCGGTATCTTTCCTCACAGGTTATGTATAAGTATGCCCATTGTATATAGGATAAGGAGGTTCGATCTCATTTGCATGATGTGACAATTCCCAGTGTTAATATCGGGGTCGTGGGCCATGTAGACCATGGAAAGACCACGCTGGTGAATGCGCTCACCGGGACATGGACTGACCGGCACAGCGAAGAGGTGAGACGTGGCATCTCCATCCGGCTGGGATATGCTGACGCAACATTTTATAGATGCGATCGGTGCGAGGAACCGGACGCCTTTTCGACCAAGCCGGAATGCCCGGTCTGCGGGGGAACGGGTAAACCGTTCCGGTCCGTCTCGTTTGTGGATGCGCCGGGGCACGAAACCCTGATGGCGACGATGCTCTCAGGATCTGCCCTGATGGACGGCGCAATGCTGGTCATCTCCACGACAGAGAAATGCCCGCAGCCGCAGACAAAGGAGCACCTGATGGCACTGGGGCTTGTCGGGATAAAAAATATCGTTATCGTCCAGAACAAGATCGATGTAGTCTCCCAGAAAGATTCTCTCGACAATTACCGGCAGATCACGGCATTTATCAAAGGAACAATCGCAGAAAATGCTCCGATCATTCCGGTTTCCGCGCAGAAAGGGATCAACGTCGGGGCGCTTATACAGGCGCTTGACCAGACAATCCCGGAACCCGTGCGGGACCCGGGCGCCGAACCGCTGATGCTTATCGCCCGATCGTTTGACATCAACAAACCCGGCTGCAACTGGAAGGACGTGAAAGGCGGTGTCGTCGGGGGATCTCTTATTCGGGGCATCCTCCGCGAGGGCGAAGAGATCGAGATCCGTCCCGGCCGGCAGATGCAGGCCGAAAACCGGATCAAATGGGTGCCTATCACCACCGAGATCATGTCCATCAACGCCGGATCAAAAAGGGTGAAGGAGGCGACACCGGGTGGGCTGCTGGGCGTTGGTACAAAACTTGATCCGGCACTCACCAAGAGTGATGCACTCGCCGGCCAAGTGGTAGGGCATGTCGGAAAACTGCCACCGGTCAGGGATAAGATCAGGTGCCAGGTCACGCTGATGGAGCGTGTCGTTGGAGCAACGAGTGAACTCGTCATCGAACCCCTTAAGCACAACGAACCACTCATGCTGTCGGTCGGAACAGCGGTCACCGTGGGAGTGGTCACCAGTACGAAAAAAGATGGTGTCGAAGTGCAGCTGAAGCGTCCGGTCTGCGCCGAGCAGGGTGCACGGATCGCAATCAGCCGGCAGGTGGGAGCACGCTGGCGCTTGATCGGGATGGGTGTGCTCACCGAGTGAGGGTCCTTCTGGACGCCAATGCACTGATGATGCCCGCGCAGTTTAAGATCGATCTCTTTGGAGAGATCCGGGAACTTGTCGGCGGATTCGAACCTGTCGTGCTCCGGAGCGTGGTTCAGGAACTCGACGGTCTCTCCCGCGCGAAAGGCCGGGACGGCACAGCAGCCCGGTACGGCCTTGCCCTTGCCAGGAACTGCACGGTTGCTGACGGCGATGAGTCACCAACAGTTCCGGTCGATGAGCAGGTCATTGCCTATGCCACGCATCACGACTGCGTGGTCGTGACAAATGACCGCCGGGTGAGGGATGCCCTGCTCGCACGCGGCATCGGTGTTATATCCATGAGAAAACAGAAAAAACTGGAAGTATTGCGAAAGTAGGTGGGTTATGTATTACAGGTTGATGCTGGAAGACAAGGTCAGGGTACCTCCACAACGGCTTGGCGAAAAGCTCGAGAAGGTCATTCTCGACGTCCTGCAGGAGCATCTTGAAGGGAGCATCGATAAGGAACTCGGGATCTTTATCTGCGTCACCAAAGTGCAGGATGTCGGCGAGGGTGAGATCGTGCCCGGTGACGGCGGCGTGTACTACGATGTCAAGTTTGAGGCCATGGTTCTGCGGCTGTCCCTGCAGGAAGTCATCGAGGGTGTCGTTGTCGAGACAACCAGTTTCGGGGCATTTGTCAGCCTCGGGCCCATTGATGCCATGCTGCACGTGAGCCAGATCTCTGACGAGTACATCAATTTTGATGAGAAGAATGGCCGGCTCATCTGCCAGGAATCAAAAAGGTTCATCGGTGTTGGCGATGCGGTCCGGGTCCGGGTGGTGACGCTGTCGCTGAACGAACGCGAGCCGCGGGACAGCAAAATCGGGCTTACGATGCGGCAGGCGGGCCTGGGTACCGCACTCTGGCTCGAGGAGGAGATCGCAAAGGAGAAAGAGAGGGAAAACGCTCCCGGTGCACCGAAGGAAAAACCCGCCGAGAGAACAAGAGGAAAGAGGAAGGAGCATGCCGCCGGCGAATAAAAAGAAACAGGGGAAAGTCTGCCGCGATTGCCACCGGGTCGTCGATGGTGAGAACTGCGTGATATGCGGAACTGCTAACTTAAGCGATGACTGGTCCGGCTACCTCGTCATCGTCGACCCGGAAAATTCTGACGTGGCAAAACGGATGAACATCAAGCTGCCCGGACGATACGCGCTGAAGGTCCGTTGATGCTCGTGCTTCCCGAAGAGCACCGGAAGCTCTTCAAGAACCCCTTCGGGGAACTCCACAAGAATATCGATTCGGTACTCCCGGTCATTACCGGCCGGACAGTCTATGCAGTCGGTGATGTGGTGACCCATAACCTGCATAAAAAGGGGATCACGCCGGCCATTGCCGTCGTAGACGGCCTGACGATGAGGTCCCCGTGCAGCCGGCCACCTGAATTTACCGGGGAATGTCTCCGGGTTGATAACCCTCCCGGTACGATAACGGAAGATCTGGTGCGGGCACTGGAATATGCGGTTGCCCACCCTCCGGTGACCATCATTGTCAACGGCGAAGAGGATCTCGCGGTGATACCGCTCGTGATCTCTGCGCATGACGAGGCGATCCTGCTCTATGGACAGCCGCACAAGGGCGTCGTGCTCCGCAGGATCGATGCTGAATCAAAGGCTGCCGCCCGCAGGCTCCTGCAGCATTTTGTCCGTACGGGTGCATGACCCCTCCCTAAAAACGTTAATTCTTTCTGATTTTGGTTTTCTATTATATTCCGGGCGTTTTTTTGATCGGGGGTCATGTTTTAAATAACCCGGTTTCCAATAATTACAGGATATCGATGGACTTTGAGATCGAAAGCGATAAAAGAAATGAGCTTTTATCACGGAGAGAGATTCAGTTTACTCTCAAATATGATGGTGCGACGCCCTCCCGCATGCAGATCATCGGCAAATTATGCGCATTGCTCAATACGAAAGAGGCACTGGTAGTGCTTGACAGCCTGACCAGCAGCTTTGGCAGGACGACACTCACCGGTTCGGCACGCGTATACGATACGGAAGACGGGAAGAAGAAGACCGAACGCCCCCATCTCTCGATGCGGGGTATGCCCAAGCCCAAAGAGGAGGGGGCAGCATAAGCATGGCGGCAAAGAAGGCGGCAACCGCCAGGGGATCCTCGCGGAGCGCATTTTTCAAGGTTGAGGGAAACAAGGTCACGACCACCAGGAAATACTGCCCCCGCTGCGGGCCCGGCGTCATCATGGCTGAGCACAAGGACCGAATCGCCTGCGGGAAGTGCGGATATACTGAATTCAAAAAATAAGGTCAGATGCCTGTTTTTGGGCAGATACTTGGAATCGAGGGGACTGCCTGGAACCTCAGTGCCGCTCTTTTCGATCGCGATGTGATCGCGCTTTCATCCCGCCCATATCTCCCCGCCCATGGCGGGATCCACCCCAGAGAAGCGGCACAGCACCACGCAGCGGTAATAAAAAACCTCATCTCTTCGGTGCTGACAGAACCGGAGAAGATTACCGGGATCGCATTCTCGCAGGGACCTGGTCTCGGCCCCTGCCTGCGGACAGTCGCAACTGCGGCGCGATCGCTTGCGCTGGCGCTCGGCGTACCGCTCGCTGGAGTCAACCATTGTGTTGCACATGTGGAGATCGGCTGCTGGGCAACCGGTTGCCTCGATCCCATCGTGCTCTACGCGAGCGGTGCTAATACCCAGGTGATCGGGTACCTGAATGGACGTTACCGTGTATTTGGTGAGACACTGGACATCGGGATCGGCAATGCACTCGACAAGTTCGCCCGGTCAAAGGACCTCCCGCACCCTGGCGGCCCTCTGATCGAAGAACGGGCGCGACCGGGCAGATATTTCGGGCTCCCATATACTGTAAAGGGTATGGACCTTGCATTCTCCGGACTTGTCTCCGCGGCAAAGGATTCGAAAGAAACACTTTCCGATGTCTGCTGCAGCCTGCAGGAAACGGCGTTTGCCATGTGCGTGGAGGTGACGGAACGGGCGATGTCGCTTGCCGGAAAAGATGAAGTGCTCCTCGTGGGGGGTGTCGGGGCAAACAGCCGGCTCCAGGAGATGCTCCGGATCATGTGCGAGGATCGCGGAGCGCATTTCTATGTTCCCGAACGGAAATATCTCGGCGATAACGGCGCCATGATCGCATATACGGGAAAACTAATGCTCGAGAGCGGGCAGTCACTGCCTGTCACAGACTCGCAGATCAACCCCTCGTTCCGGTCAGACGAGGTGGATGTCACGTGGAAGAACGACGCGGTAAAAAAACAGAGTCCGGTGCATTCCGCCATCAGCGGACAGAAACAGGGCGCAGAAGCGATAGTCACATTCCAGGACGGAAACGCGATAAAACAGCGGGTGGCAAAACGGTACCGCATGCCCGACCTGGACAAACGGCTGATATCCGAGCGGACGCGGGCAGAGGCGAGGCTGGTCCATACCGCACGAAAAGCCGGCGTCCCAACGCCAATTATACGCGATATCACGTCCGATACTATCGTGATGGAACAGGTCGCAGGAACACTCCTCACGCAGGATCTCACGGAATCATACGTACGAGAGGCGGGACGCGAGATCGGCCGGCTACACACGGCATGTATCATGCACGGCGATCTCACGACCAGCAATATGATCCTGCGCCGGAACGATGGCCGGTGCGTGTTGATTGACTTCGGACTCGCACAGGCAACATCAGAAATTGAACAGCGGGGTGTGGATATCCACGTCTTTTTCCAGACGCTCGAAAGTACTGACCCGAAGAACGCGGTCGGGCTGAAGGCTGCGTTTGCCGGGGGATATGCCGAAACCTTTGCCGGTGCAGATGACGTCATTTCCCGCGAACACGAAATTGAACTGAGGGGGCGGTACTTGTGAAGATCGCCGTGGTGACGGGCAATGCCCATAAAGCCGTGGAAATCGCTGCTTTTTTTTGCGGCAGCATCGAAGTAACGCACGTGTCGCTCGATATACCGGAGCACCGGGGGAACGATGTGGGTGAGATCGCACGGGAGAAAGCGCGGTACGCGTACGACCGTCTTCACATGCCGCTCATTGTCGATGATACCGCGTTCTCGATCGATGCACTCAATGGCTTTCCCGGGCCTTATGCGGCATACGTCCTTGAAGCGATTGGGAATGCCGGCATCCTCAAACTGATGGATGGCGTGGCGGATCGCAATGCCCGGTTCACCACCGCGATCGCGTTTGCTGATCAGCACGGCATTATGGTTTTTTCCGGGACTATTCCGGGAATGATTACGTATGCTCCTCGCGGAACCGGTGGGTTTGGGTACGATCCGATTTTTGACGTGAATGGCGGCCGGACGCTCGCCGAGCTCTCCCTTGACGAGAAGGGCGCTATGTCCCACCGCGCAAGGGCACTTGCCGTGTTCCGGGACTGGTTTCTCTCCCGGGATGAACCGGACAGCGGCACGACTGACGCAAACGGTTAAGAGGATAAAGAGCGTTGTTCTTAAGGCAGACAGGAGTGTACTCCAATGGCAAAGTTCCCTGAAGCCGAAGCCCGTTTACTGAACGTGAAGATATGCATGCATTGCAATGCCCGCAATGCAATCCGCGCCACCACCTGCCGGAAATGCGGTTACAAGAATCTGCGCCCTAAGAACAAGGAACGAAAAGCATAAACAATCCAATACAGGTTAACTTTTTTGGGGATTTTAAAAAATTACGCGGAATAATACGTGACCCGTTTGCCTTTCTTTGCATATTCACCGGCAAACGTCTCGATGTTGCGCTTGTACCCGATCCGATCGACAAAGCCGAGCTCACGGAGTCTCTGCCGAACCCGCATCACATCCGGCTCATCCGCCCAGTCTTTGGTAAATACATAGATTACCTTGCGGCTGTCACGGGAATCCGGGTTCGGTTTTGCAGTAGAGACCTTCGCAGAGATCCCGAGTTCGAGCGCCACGGTCGCGTCCCGGACCTTCTTCCATGTCGCATCGACGGTATCCGGCTCCTGGAATATCAGCCACTTCCCCGCGTTCTCGTCCTCGATTGCCTCGGGAGCGCTGCCAGGGGCGTCCTGGACGATCCAGTACATCTGGGTTGTCTTTGATGGGGTTACGCCCTCACCTGTACGAAGCATGGCATAAATGGTTTCAAGGCTGGAAAAACGCTCGAGCATCGCCTCCGCAAGCTGGGGGTATTCGCTGGCAAATTTCCCGAAAATGGCGCTGATGTCCTCAAAAAAGTCGCTGCCGTTTTCGACAAGTACATATAGAAATTTTCCCTGTACCTGCAGCTCCCGGTTCAGGAGATGATCGAAAATACCGTATGCCACATCTGCCAGCGCTTCGGAATCGGTATTTGCCATACGTATCCGTCCGGTGTTTGCTGAAAAATAGTTTCTGATTGGTAGTGCTCTGCTGCCCGTTGCATCCTCCGGGCATAGATACCGGAAACGATTCAAACCTACCGAAAACTGCTCAACAGATCCTGAATGAGATGATGCCGGAAAAGGCAATAAGATTCAGTCATTCAACCCAAGGACAAACGGGAAAACAATCCTGTCTTCCTCAAACATAATTTTTCGTCATCATCAAAACAATTTTCTGCAGAGCAGGGTCCGGCGCAGTTTATTGGCATTTATTAAGATATTCGAATGGTTTAAGAGTTGCCTCAGCGAACCTGTACTAATTATGGAATGGAAACGTGACTGGGGTCTGACGGCCAGGGTCTGGCTGACCATGTTCTTGCTCTTCATCGTCTACCTCGTATTCATGACGGTATTGTGGGCATTCGGCGCCGGTCTCGGGCTGATAGTAATTCTGGCGGTAGGAATGGCATTTGTCCAGTACTTTTTCTCGGATAAGCTGGTGCTCTGGAGCACGCATGCCCGTATCATATCAGATGATGAATATCCCGAGCTCCACCAGACGGTTGCAAAACTCTGCAAGGAGGCGGATCTTCCCCTGCCGAAGATCGCGATCATGCAGAGCCCGGTGCCCAACGCGTTTGCCACCGGCCGGAGCCCGAAGCATGCGGTAGTCTGCTGTACAGATTCGATCATGAGGCTCCTTTCCAGGGATGAACTCGAGGCCGTGCTGGGCCACGAACTTTCCCATGTAAAGAACCGGGATATCCTGACCATGACCATTGCGAGTTTTGTCGCCATGATCGCGTCGATGGTCATGCAGAGCTTCTTCTTTTCCGCACTGCTGGGCGGGCGCAACAGGGACAGTGGGGGTACGATCATTGTCTGGATCGTCTCCATCATCGTCTGGTTTATTGCGACCCTTCTCATGCTCGCACTTTCCCGGTACCGCGAATTCGCGGCAGATCGCGGCAGTGCGCTAATCACCGGGAAGCCCCAAAATCTTATCTCGGCATTGGAGAAGATCAGCGGCAGAATAGAGGTAGTTCCTCCTCAGGCAAAGGCGAAGATTGAGGGAGCAAATGCATTCTTTATCATCCCGGCACTCTCGGGGAATAAAATCATGGAGCTCTTCTCCACCCACCCGCCCCTTGAGAAGCGGATCGCCAACCTTGAAAAAGTCGAGGCCGAGCTTCGCGGGTACTGACTCCATCCTAAGTTTTCCTGTACCGGGGTTCAGCCGTTTTTATGCGTCATTACTGCCATATAGTGGAACAAATGATGTTTCGCGGCGGTATTACCATAAAATCCTGCCGATGGAAAACATAGGAGCGCTTTTTTTATGATCTTTCCTGCACAGCCGTGATATTCCCGAACCGGCCTTCCGTTGTTGTATCAAGCTGCCGTAAAAATTACCGGATTGACAGGATATAACAATTATTAATACAAGTCCCTGCTAAAATGGTAAAGCATCATTGCATCGATGGTCTAGAGGCATGACTTAGGCCTTCCAAGCCTATAGCCCGGGTTCGATTCCCGGTCGATGCATGAGGGCTCGTGGTCTAGTTGGCTATGACGTCGCCTTCACACGGCGAAGATCTCGTGTTCGAATCACGACGGGCCCATTGCAGTAACCATTTTCGGTACGGCGAAAAGATCATCATCGGGAACCTGTCTGGGATCGAACATATCAGGAACGATTGGCCCAGTATCTGTTATGAATGCGAAAACGCTCACCCGGTCGTTTCTGATCTCAGGATCGCTTCTCCTGAAGAAAGATATCCCTAAATCAGCCTGATCTGGAAGAATGCGGTCAGATTTTTCCGTTTTCCAGTGGAAGTAAAGGGGTATCAATATTCTTCTCTGATTTCTCAATATATTGCCCGGGCATTGCACAGGCATCATATGCATACGTGTTTTCCATGGCACCATCCGGTCCGGCCCGGAATCGGAATCACGATTCGAACGGAGAAATGCTGAGCTGGCAGGAAAAAACGAAATATCTGCGCACAATAAAGCACCGGGAGAAACTCCAACGTCAGGGAAAAAACTATGAGCAGGTCCGCCCGGCAGAATTTTTGTGTCAGGCGGACTGCGTGCAAAAGGAAGAGCGTTATTTACGCGTTTTTCATCTTGGCCTTGGCAACGAATCCGTCCTTGCCGATATAGTACATGAAGCCTTTTTCTTTTGGAATCTTTTCCGTACCAACTTTCTTCTTCCGGCCGGATTTGTTGTGCTTCATCGGGGCTGCCCAGACGTAACCGTCCTTGCCGATGAAATACAGGTATCCCTTTTCGCGCTGAATCTTTTCCTTTCCAATTTTTGTTCCCATTTAAACACCTCAAAACCATGATCTGGTTTTGATAATGAAAGTTACCGCCTGATAATATAAAAGGTTTCCGTCGGAGCACGTCGAAGTACCTGATTTCGCCATGATTATGCGGGTATTTTTGACAATGTGCCGCACTAATCGCGCCGTTTTAAATCCTTTTTAAATCGCTCCATTTTTGAGAATTCTGGCATATAAACGGTTTAATCTGGTACAGCATAGATATGTTCACCGGAAGCAGGAGCGCGGCTCCACCGGGCCGAATTGCAGCCACACGAATACCGTAAAATCCGGTTTTGGGGACGAGAACCATATGAGCATTTTTCCCGCGAAACGATCCTGTTGCCCAAACCGGTCTCTGTCCGCTGGACCACCACTTCATCCAGCCATTTTCTAACTGATGGTGATTGCCGGTCTCACCATGGGCGGTGTCGTTATTGTGGCAACCGGTGGAAGAACGTTCCCCGGGGGATTTATCGTGACCGTGAACTGCTGGTAAGATGCGGTCGTATTCGTCGGACAGACAAAGATCTCGAACTGTTCATTGGGATCGAGGATATTGTTCCCATTCGCAGTTTCCATGGGGAGCATGTTAGATTTCCCGGCGATTGTCCACCCGGGACATACCAGCGGGCGGTTGTCCTTGCGGGGAATTTTCTCGGTTACGCCATTGGTCTCCCAGATCACATTCACTTTATCAAAGTCAATTCCCCCCATATTGCCGATAAAGAGGGCGACCGTCATATCCGTTGCACCCAGCCGGGACGGATCCGGATGGGGGTATTCGACAGTAACACCGGAAGATGATCCGTTTATCGCTGAAAAAACGTTAACTGATCCCACCCTTCGCATGGCATTGCCTGATTCACTCACGTAGTTCTGCAAAATCCCCTGATGCCGGTTGCCGGGTCCTGTTCCATACGGGAGGAGGATCAGACCTCCGTAAACGATCACGAGAATCACAATAATGATTGCAATCATTTCAAACCAAGTTACCGCATCGTCGTGCATACGTTTTGGGTGCATCATTCAACCTGTCACCCCTGATCAACCGTCCGTTTCCGGGAGTCCCCTTACGTCGAAGGATTCAGACACGCCACGTGCCATTGTCTCCCTCATTCCAGAGAAACACCCCCTTCTGCCATGAGCTATGGTTGAACAGGATTTATTATACGCTCATAAGGATTTTTATGTTGCAGGTTTCACCGCATCAGCCTCAAGGCGCACCATCCCGATATGAATTATTCCCAAGGGAGCGAGCAGATACACTGTTGCATTCCGGTAAAACTCGAGTGAACGGCCGGGTAGCATGATGACGGGGACCCATACAAAGCCACATGATACCCCGGGATTCAAGGATTTGTGTACCGGTGACCAGCACAACCTCATGCCGCGGGTTTATGCCGTTTTGCCGCTCATGATAGTATGTTTTTGATGTACTTCCACCTCATCCTCACCGACGACTGCAACCTCTGCTGCAGTTATTGCAGGGCAAAGACATTTGAAGAGGCGGATGATGGATGCCGGAGGCCCGAAATTGTGATCGATGACCACCTGCCGGCCGATCTCGCCGTCGATCTTCGACAACTCTACAATTTTCTGGCAAAAGATCCCGTCCCGACACTCACCTTCTACGGTGGTGAGCCACTTCTCCGGGTGGATCTTATCGAACAGATCGTGAACGATGCCCCGGTCAAACGCTTCATGCTGCAGACAAACGGCCTCCTCCTGCACCGGCTTAATCCGGCTGTCGCCAACCGGTTTGCCACCATCCTCGTATCCCTTGACGGGAGGGAGTCACTCACCGATGCAAACAGGGGCGAGGGAGTATACCGGAAAGTGATGGAGAACGTACGACAGCTCCGGTCAAACGGATTCGCAGGAGAACTCATCGCCCGGATGACCGTCACAGAAGGTACCGATGTCGTGGATGCGGTCCGGTTCCTTGCAGAGAACCCGGATCATTCCTTCGCCTCCATCCACTGGCAGCTGGACGCGAACTTCACGCACGATTTTTCCCGGCGCCGGTTTGAGGACTGGGCCAACCGGAGTTACAATCCCGGCATCTGCACGCTCGTAAAGGAGTGGGTCCGGCAGATGGAGGAAACCGGCACTGTCCGGCGCTGGTACCCGTTCATCGACCCGATGGAAGACCTGCTTAACAGGCACGACAGCCTCCTGCGGTGCGGAGCCGGGCATGCAAATTATGCGATCATGACCGACGGCCATATCACACCATGCCCGGTCATGATCGGCATGGACGGGTACTACGTCGGCCATATTGCGGAGAGTGCCCCGACAGAGCTGCCTCGGGTTGCCGTAGCCGGGGAGTGCGTGACCTGCCGCATCCGGACGTTCTGCGGTGGACGGTGCCTGTATGCCGCCATCGTGCAGCCATGGAACCCGGCCGGCCGCCGGCTGGTATGCGGCACGGTAAAAAACCTGCATGATGCCCTTACCGGGGCGCTTCCCTATGTGCAGAATCTGATTGCCGATGGAGTCATTACCCGTGCGGACTTTGCCCATGAAAAATTCAACGGGTGCGAGATAATTCCCTGAAAAACCATTCCGTTCCTAGGAGGAATAACCGTAAACGCCGTTCGGTATCATGCAGATGTATTTATACTCAACGCGAAGATGTATATACGCAGTTCAACCTGCATGAGTAATACAATGGAAAGAAAAGGATTTGGCGGCCCGAGAAACTTCGGTCCCAGAGAAATGACAAAGACAGTCTGCTCAGACTGTGGAAAAGAGTGCGAAGTCCCCTTTAAGCCAACAGAGGGAAGGCCGGTATACTGCCGGGATTGTCTTCCAAAGCACAGAAAACCGCGGTTCTAACTACAACAGTAACTTCATTTTTCTTTTTTACCTGCTTGTATTCCGGAACCCACGGCCGGCTTTTTACAAAGTGAGCCATTATCGGAAGAACTGCTACAGAGCAGGGATTATTCGCTAATTTCCACGGATAAATCTATTTTCCTGGCCGCGATCTATACTGAATCCATGGCGACATCGTGGAAGGAAGCAAAAGAATGTGCCAAACGGGAACGCCTGCCGCTGGTCTTTCATGACTGCGATGCAGGAACCTATGGCGCATGCCATATTGGCGAACAGCAGGGTACCTTCAAAGGGGGCGTGTTTAACGGGCACCGTTGTATCTGCATGTCCTCAGACCTGACTGCAGAGGATCTCGCAGAAAAAGAGCGGAAATTTCTCGAAGAAAACCCGGACTGGTAATCGACTGGTTTTCACGTACATCTCCGCATGCTATACCCTACCCTTTCATGGATGATGTTCCCGTCCCCCACTAATTTTTCCGGATCTCTTCGCGGAACCGGTGGATGATATCATAGAGCATCAGCCGGAACTCGGCACCGATGTCTTCCCATGACTTTGCTTCCTGATGAACTGCCGGTGCAGCGGGCGGAACCCCGTCATACGCTACTGCACCTGTCGCATCGCTCCTGAGCCGTGCCCGCGACGCGAGGTCGCAGATAATCTCGTAGTAGCCGGTGATGAGGACAATGATAAAGACAACCGGCACTATGGCAAACGAGATTAGCCAGAAAAAGTGGTACAGGTTATTCCCGGTAACATGGTCCACCCACTCGAAGATGCGCAGGATGAATGCGATAATAAATACACTCCCAATGGCCCTGATGATAGGGAACGGGAGATTCAGGGGGAACGGGAATACGGAGAATATGTCGGAGGTAAAGAGGATGATACCGATGATTAACAGCAGCCAGAAGTTGGTGTTGAGGAAATCAACACCTGAATGGTAGACCGGGTTTGACACGTAAAAGGTGAGGATATTGGCCAGAACAACAATGATCAGAAAACAGATGATCCCGATCATCCGGGAGACAAAAACCCATCCCGGCGAGCGATGCTTCTCCAGCCACATTGTCTGCACCTCCGCTGCTTCGTATATGTTTGTCCGGAATATTATTTAGCCCTCCCGCATCCCCACGGGTGCGATCTCAGTCCCAAGTTCATGGGATACGCGGATCAACGCCAAACGGCATGTAGGGTATGTACTCCACTGATAGAAGGTATGCCAACCCCAGACGGCTCCACGTGACCATGCAGTTCCGTAGTGAGAGCATCCCTGTACGGAAATTCAGGTTTCCATATTGTTTTTCCGCGCTGCCAATGTAATAAATACTACATTAATATTCGAAAAATAACAACAATGTATAAATATAGACAATGTACACCATATCTAAGCATTTTAGGGGATTAACCTGCCGGATGATCTCATGACCGGAAATGTTCAGGCCCCTGCTGCCGTGAACGCTGGTGAGGAGCTGAACAGAATACTGCCCCTCCCTCCGTCGCAGATCAGAATTACGTGAAAACCATGGATGGTGATGCCGGTGGACTGGAAATCGCTGTAACCCAACATGACCTGGACCTGAATCTTGGTTTTGATGAATACCTCACCGCGGTGCATGATCAGCCAAAACCGCTGGTGATCCCTCTGTGCGCGGAATTACCGCTGCCGCAGTGCTCTCCGCCCGATGTTTTCACCGCTACCCGCACGGGCAGCGGTTTTCTCCTCGAATCCATCGAAGGGAGCGAGAAAATTGCCCGGTACTCTTTCATCGGGATCAATCCCGCATGCGTCATCACCTGCGCAGAAGACGTACAGGTTGATGGGCACAGGAACTTTGTTTCCATCGCACGCGAACCGGAGGGCGCAAACCCTGTCGACCGGATCCGGTCGATCCTTTCCCGTTTCCATTACGTGAATGTGAAAGCGCCGCGGTTTTTTGGCGGGATGGTCGGGTACTTCGCATACGATATCGTGCATGCGCTGTTCCGGCAGGTGAAAAAACCGTACGGGAGTGCCGGGCCGTTACATCCGGACGCCCGGTTTATGCTCACCAAGGACTGCATCGTCTTTGACCACTGCGATCGGAAGCTCTTCGTCTTCAGCAGTCCGTTTCTGACCTACGAGTCTGACCCGGCGGCCGAATACCGGCGCTGCGAATCGAACATCCGGGCACTCGCCCGGAAAATTGCCGCCGTCCCGGAACGGAAAACCGCTGCGGTTGCGTCTGATCCGGTCTCCCATCACCCTCAGGGGCACATTACCGACAACACCGGGCAGGACGCCTTCGAACACTCGGTCGCGAGAATCCAAGAACACATTAAGGCCGGCGACATCTTCCAGGCAGTCCTGTCGCGGAGGATGGAATGTCAGGTGAATGGGGATCCGTTCCCGATTTATACGGCATTGCGGGAGATCAACCCGAGCCCGTATCTGTATTTCCTGGACTTCGGTGACGAACAGATTATCGGCGCTAGTCCTGAGATGTTCGTGCGGGTGGAGAGACGGCGGGTGACAACCGTCCCCATCGCCGGCACCCGTCCCCGCGGGAAGGATCCGGCGGAGGACAAACGACTGGGCCAGGAACTTCTTTTCGATAAAAAAGAGCGTGCCGAGCATACGATGCTCGTCGACCTTGCACGAAACGATCTCGGACGGGTATGCAAATTCGGATCGATTGAGGTACCCGAGTTTATGGGTATCGAGAAGTTTTCCCATGTCCAGCACATCGTATCGACCGTGAACGGCGTGCTCAACGACCATCTCGACTGCTACGATGCGCTCAAGTCCTGCTTCCCGGCCGGCACCGTCTCCGGTGCACCTAAGATCCGGGCAATGCAGATCATCGGTGAGACCGAACCTGACGCCCGGGGGCTGTATGCAGGGGCTGTCGGGTATATCGGGTTTGACCGGAATCTCGAATTTGCAATTGCGATCCGGACGGTGATTGTACGTGGCGGCCGTGCACACATTCAGGTCGGTGCAGGAATCGTGGCGGATTCCGTCCCGAAAAACGAGTGGGAGGAGACCGAGAACAAAGCAGAGGCGATGATGCGGGCAATTGAGCGGGCGGGAGTGGCATCATGAAAGTCCTGATCGTTGACTGCTACGACAGTTTCACCTTCAACCTGTACCAGCAGGTGGGACGGCTGGGTGCCGAACCGGTTGTCTTCACCTGCGATACCTCTCTTAAGCAGCTCGAAAAGACCTGCTGTGACCGGATCATTCTTTCGCCGGGCCCGGGCACGCCGAAAGAGGCCGGTGTCTGCCTTGACGTGCTCGGTTCGATGAGCCGGACGATCCCCACCCTCGGGGTCTGTCTCGGGCACCAAGCAATCTGCACCGTCTTTGGCGGGAAGGTGATCCGGGCGCACCGGCTTATGCACGGGAAGACCTCTGAGATCCGGCATGACGGCAGGGGGATCTACGCCGATATCGCTACACCGTTTTTCGCCACGCGCTATCATTCCCTGGTCGCCGAGCGTGGGTCGCTGCCGCCAGATCTTTTGGTCACCGCGGAGAGCCTGGACGATGGCTGCGTGATGGGAGTCCGTCACACCCGTTACCCGATTGAAGGGGTGCAGTTCCACCCTGAGAGCATCCTGACCGGTACGGGCGACCGCCTCATCCGCACCTTCCTTTTCGGCCCGGGGGTGAGCGCATGATGAAAGACGCGATCGCCCTCGTTATTGGGGGAAAGGACCTGACACCCGCTGAGGCGGCGGTCGTGATGGACAGCATCATAGAGGGCCGTGCGACACCGGCACAGGTCGGTGCCTTCCTGACCGCCCTGCGCATGAAGGGCGAGACACCGGAAGAGATCGCTTCGTTTGCCCGCGTCATGCGTGACCATGCGGTAACGGTACAGCCCAAGGTACCTGGGATTCTCGTGGATACCTGCGGCACCGGCGGTGACGGCGCCGGGACATTCAATATCAGCACGGCCGCCGCATTTGTCGCTGCCGGTGCCGGTGTCCCGGTGGTCAAGCACGGCAACCGGGGCGTGAGCAGCCGGTGTGGTTCTGCAGATGTGCTTGCCGCGCTAGGCGTGAATATTGCTCTCGATCCAAGCGCACAGGCACGGATCCTTGAGAAAGTCGGGATCTCGTTTCTCTTCGCACCGTACCACCACCCCGCGCTCCGGCACGTGATGGCGATCCGGCAGGAGATCGGGTGCCGGACGGTCTTTAACCTGCTCGGGCCGCTTGCCAATCCGGCCGGCGCACAGGCACAGGTACTGGGTGTATACTGCCCGGACCTGACCGGCACCATTGCAGAAGTGCTGTGCCTTCTCGGGGTCCGCCGGGCGATGGTCGTCCATGGAAGCGGGCTTGACGAGATTACGACAACCGGGGAGACGGTAGTGAGTGAACTGGCCGGACGCACTATCACCCATTCCGTGATCACACCGGAATCATTCGGGTTTGCCCGTGCCATGCCGGTCGACCTCGTTGGCGGGGATATCCAGAAGAACGCACGGATCCTGCGCGATGTTCTCTCCGGCAGCAAAGGGGCAGCGCGGGACATCGTGCTGATGAACGGAGGGGCAGCGATCTATGTCGGCGGCAGGGCACCGACGCTGCCGGACGGTATTGCACTCGCCGCCGATTCTATCGACTCAGGCTGCGCACTGGGCAAACTGGAGGCACTGGTGCACGCGACGGGAGGTGCCGGATGATTCTCGACGACATCATCCGCCGCACGGAAAAACGGGTGGTAAAACTCCCCCGAACATTTCCCGAACCTGCACCGTTCCCCCATGCCAGCCTTGCGGATGCGATCCGTGCCGCTCGGGACCGGAATGCGGTCATCGCCGAGATCAAGTGCATCTCGCCGTCGCGTGGCCTTATCCGCCGCAACGTGGATATCGGTATGATGGCAGGAGTGCTGGCCGGCGGCGGGTGCATCGCGCTGTCCGTGCTCACGGAACCGTATTTCTTCGGGGGGAGCACACGGGATATCGGCCGGGCAAAGGAGACGGTCAGCCTCCCGGTTCTCCGTAAGGATTTTATCATCGATGAACGCCAGATTGCCGAGACCCGTGCGCTGGGGGCGGACGCGGTGCTGCTGATTGCCGCAGTGCTCAAAGACCGGCTGCCGCTCTTTGTCGATCACGCGTATGATGCCGGCATCGAGCCGCTGGTCGAGGTACATACTGAAGAGGAGGCGGACAGCGCCCTTGCCACGCGGGCACGGCTGATCGGCATCAACAACCGGAGTTTATCGACATTTGCGATCGACCGGTCGACTACGCGCTCGCTTTCCGGCCGGATACGGACGGCAGGAAGGATAATCGTGTCCGAGAGCGGTATGCGATCCTCAGACGACCTGCGGGAGCTTCGCCCCTTCTGCGATGCGTTTCTGATCGGCTCGTCAATTATGTCACACGAAGAACCACGAAAGAAACTGGAGGAGTTTGTATGCGCATAAAGATATGCGGGGTCACGCGCCCGGACGATGCAAAGCTGGCAGCACAGGCAGGGGCAGACGCGATCGGCGTCGTCATGTCCAGCGCTGCATCGCCGCGATCGGTCAGCGTGCAGCGGGCACAGGAGATCTTCGATGCCGTCGGTCCGTTCACCGCAACGGTCGCCGTCACGCACACCACATCTGCCGATGATCTCGCACAGATCCTTACCCTCAGGCCAACAGCGATCCAGATATCGCACTCGTTTCCTCCTACTGCCACCCTTGGCGCACGAGTGCTCCGCATGATCGGGCACGGCGATGCCCTGCCGGACGACTGCGCTGCCGTTGTCGTGGACGAGAGCCGGGGCGGTGGCAGGCACTACGACCGCCCGTTTGCCCGCCAGATCGTGCAACGGTCGAATGTGCCGGTGATTCTCGCCGGCGGGCTCACACCGGACAACGTGCAGGAGGCCATCCGAGCGATCCGCCCGTACGCCGTCGATGTCGCAACCGGCGTCGAGCGGGCACCAGGGATCAAGGATCCGGAAAAAATGCGGGCGTTCATAGCGGCCGCACGGAGCGTTTAGGATGGGATGGAAAGGGCGGTTCGGGATCTACGGCGGGCAGTACGTGTCGGAAACGCTGATGAGCGCACTCATCGCGTTGGAGGAGGAGTACTGTCACCTGTCGGCCGACCCGCAGTTTGCCCGTGAGCTTTTTGCATACCAGACCGGGTACGCGGGCAGGCCAACACCACTCACCTTCTGCGCGAACATGTCGCGCGAGATCGGGTGCCGGGTGTACCTGAAGCGTGAGGATCTCGTGCACGGCGGTTCGCACAAACTGAACAATACACTTGGGCAGGCGCTGCTCGCCCGGCGCATGGGTAAAAAAAGGCTTATTGCCGAAACGGGCGCCGGGCAGCATGGTGTGGCGACGGCAATCGCCGGCGCGGTGCTCGGTCTCCCGGTTGAGGTCTACATGGGGCAAGTCGACACGCAGCGCCAGACGCTCAACGTCTTCCGCATGGAACTTATGGGTGCGAAGGTAATCCCGGTGAAGTCCGGCACCCGTACCCTCAAAGACGCGATCAACGAGGCGCTCCGCGACTGGGTGGCAAACGTGCAGGACACCCACTACCTGATCGGTTCGGTGGTGGGCCCCCACCCGTTCCCGTCCATGGTGCGCGACTTCCAGTCGGTGATCGGCAAGGAGACGCGGGAGCAGTGCCTGAAAGAGGAGGGGCGGATACCGGATGAAATTGTTGCCTGCGTTGGGGGCGGTTCGAACGCGATCGGTATATTCCACCCGTTCCTTGCCGATGATGTGGAGCTGATCGGTGTTGAGGCAGCCGGAAAGGGGATTGAAACCGGTGAACACAGCGCGACACTCTGCACCGGAGAGGCGGGCGTGCTGCATGGGGCGCTCTCGTACCTCCTGCAGGATGAACACGGGCAGATCAGTTCCACTCACAGTATCGCTGCGGGCCTGGATTACCCGGGCGTCGGCCCCGAACATTCGATGCTTAAGGACACGCACCGGGTGACCTACACAGCGGTAAACGACCGTGATGTGCTGGAGGCGTTTTCGTACCTCTCGCGCACGGAAGGGATCATCCCGGCGCTCGAATCCGCCCACGCGGTCGCATACGTGATGAACCACGCGGACCGGTTTGACGCAAAGGATATCGTGGTGATCAACCTCTCCGGACGGGGAGATAAAGACGTGGCCGGAGTGGCGGCGATACAAGGTGATGCGTCGTGAGCCGGATCGGTGCAGCGTTTCAGGAAACCAGCGCCCCCGCGTTCATCGGTTTTACCGTTGCCGGCGACCCGGACCGGGCAACCTCGGTCCGGATCGGAAAAGCGCTCATCGATGCCGGCACCGGCATTCTTGAGCTCGGTATGCCCTTCTCCGACCCGGTAGCGGACGGCCCGACCATCCAGAAAGCGGACGAACGCGCGCTCGCGGCCGGCACCACACCGGATACGGTCTTTGCGATCGTCCGCGAACTCCGGGCATATTCCGGCGTACCGATCGTCATGCTCACGTACTTTAACACGGTATACCGGCGCGGGATTCCACGGTTCTACCGCGAGGCGCACGATGCCGGCGTTGACGGCATTCTGATTGCGGACATGCCGGTCGAGGAGTCCGGGGAGGCGGTGGACGCGGCACAGGAATACGGCATCGACCCTATCTTCCTCGTTGGCCAGACAACTTCTGATGACCGGTTGGACGCGATTGTGCGGCAGGCACGGGGATACATCTACCTTGTCTCAGTGCTGGGCGTGACCGGCGCCAGAGAAGTGCTGCTCCCGGAAGCGTTCCAACTCCTCCACCGCATCCGTTCGCACACCGCACTCCCGCTCGCTCTCGGCTTTGGGATCTCGACACCCGCCCAGGTGAGAGCCTGTGCCGGTGCAGGGGCCGATGGCGTAATCGTGGGGAGCGCAATCGTGGAGATCGTCGCACGCAACCGGTACGATCCCGGTGCGATGGAGCAGGAACTGCACCGCTTTGTGTCCGGCATGAAAGCAGCAGGCACCCCGGTGGACCGCTAAACATTGGATTAACGGTCAAACCACCCCCTTTTATGACCTGTGAGGAACAACGAATCCTGTTGGTCATATGATGTCCAGAACACGTATGGTTATTCTGGTGTGGCTCTGCCTTGTCGCCGGCATATTCCTTGCCGGCTGCACCCAGCAGGCAACCCCTGCACAGACTCCTGCAGCAACACCTGCTGCTGCAATAACGGCGGCGGGCATGGCAAACCCGGCCTCGGTCTACTGCGGGCAGAACGGCGGTACGACCGTGATCATGACAAATCCTGACGGCAGCCAGTACGGCATGTGCACCTTCTCCAACGGCACCACCTGCGAAGAGTGGGGGCTCTTCCGCGGTGAAGGGTGCAAACCGGGTCCTGCGGTCAATGCAACCGCTTCACCCTAACTCCACCTCTTTTCCCATTAGCCGTATCCGCGTGGCAACCGGCATTCCGGTATGGTAACGGGCTATCCCCTAACCGATCGATTCAACGGTCCGGGGCATATGATCTGTCCGTCATGTGCGGCACCACTCCCCGGCATTTATGGAAAAGGGGTTGCCGGATCCCTCTGTTACGCCTCTCTTTTTATGCAATCAGCAGCTGAATTACCCTACAGGGAGAACATGAGAAACACGGTCCCGGCAAAATCACGGATCCTCTTCATCTGCACAGCAAACGCTGCACGGTCCCAGATGGCAGAAGGCTACCTCCGGGCACGGTACGGCGGCCGGTACGAGGTCTTCTCTGCCGGGACGAGGCAATCCAGGATCAGCACCCGCGCCATACAGGTGATGCAGGAAATCGGCATCGATATCTCCGGCCAGCAGTCGAAGACTCTCGACGTATTCTCCGGTGTGCCGTTCGATTGCGCCTTCACGCTCTGCGACAATGCACACAGCATCTGCCCGGTGGTGCCGACCGCGAAAAAAACCATCCACCATGGTTTTCCGGATCCTCACCTGACTCCGGGAACCGACGCGGAGATCCTTGACGGATACCGCCGGGTGCGGGACGGGATCTGCGCGTGGATCGACACCACGTTTGCCGGTGGCCATCCCTGCTGAAATGACACGAATTGACGGAGGGGAAAGTCTATGTCCTCCCGGTCAGCCCCTGCTGCTTTCGCGATGATGTGCGTATTACCTCCTTGGGAATTATCGCTATATGGGGAATGCCACAGCGATGGGGGCAGAGGCAGACCATGACGAAGCCCCCAAAAGAGTCAAGAGATTTTTCTGATGATTTCTCCATAACATCCCTGACAAAGGTTCATGATGCCCCGGTACCTTCATTGAACTAACCAGGCACGTGAAGAGTATGGGCAACCGTAAAAAACCAAAGAGAAGAGATATTTACGCGGATTCGCTTGCGTTCCACGAGAAATACCACGGGAAGATTGAGGTCCACGCAAAAGTCCCGCTTGCGAACCGACGGGATCTCTCCCTTGCTTATACACCTGGGGTGGGCGCGGTCTCAAAGGAGATCGCAAAAAACCGGGACCTTGCATGGAAATACACACTCAAGGCAAACACCATCGCGATTGTGACCGACGGATCCCGTGTCCTTTCGCTCGGGAACATCGGCGGTTACGCAGCGATCCCCGCGATGGAGGGTAAGGCACTGCTCTTCAAGAAACTCGCGGACATCGACGCCTTTCCGATCTGTTTTGAACGGTTCCATACGGAATTTGTCGACGAAGTGAAAAACATCGCGCCGGTCTTTGGCGGCATTGCCCTGGAGGACATATCAGCACCCAAGTGTTTCGAACTCGAAGAGGAACTGCAGGGCATCGGGATCCCGGTGATGCACGACGACCAGCATGGCACGGCAGTGGTGGTGCTCGCTGCACTGCTCAATGCCTGCAGGGTCACAAAAAAACGGTTCGAGGACTTGAATATCGTCATATGCGGTGCGGGCGCCGCGGGATTTGCCATCACACGGATGCTCAGGTGCATCGGGTACAACCCCGACATCTGCACCAGCGTGCACGACATCATCGTGTGCGATAAAAAGGGGATCATCTACCGCAACCGCGAAAACCTGTACGAAAACAAGTACAAGTACATCATCGGTGAGGAGACCAACAGGGCCCGGCGGACCGGCACCCTTGCAGACGCGATGGAAGGGGCGGATGCCTGCATCGGTGTATCCGTGCCGGGGGTCATCACGCAGGCCATGGTGCGTTCCATGAACGCAGAGCCTATTATCTTTGCACTGGCGCACCCCATGCCCGAGATCCTCCCTCACGATGCCCTTCTTGCCGGGGCCGCGGTGGTCGGGACCGGGAGGAACGATTATCCCAACCAGATCAATTACGCCCTTGCCTTCCCAGGCATCTTCCGGGGGGCCCTTGACGTGTGCGCGACCCGGATCTCTGACGAAATGAAGGTCGCCGCCGCCCACGCGCTCGCCGGCTATGTCAGGCGCCCGAGAAGAGACCGCATCCTGCCGCGGGTGCTCAACCGCGATGTGGTTCGGACGGTTGCACAGGCAGTGCGGGAAGCGGCGGTCGCCAGCGGCTGCGCACGGACATTCGACTGAACCGGTTCCGGGAAATTACTGGTTTTCCGGCATCAGCACGCGGCAAACCTGTTCCATAAGCGCATGGTGACGCCGGATCTCAGCCAGATATGTGCTGCTCCGCCTGCCGGCCGATACCGGCGTCCAGTCGATGCCGCAGTCTACATCCCAGAGGACAAGCCCTTCTGCCGGCGCAGGAGGGCCCGGGCGATCTGTTTCCCCTTCGAGCAAAACCGCAAGCCATTCAATCGTTCGCTGCCCAGAGCCAACCATGAGCAGGGCCGCTGCCATGCCCCTGACCTGGTGCCAGAGAAAACTCCCTGCGGTCACTTCGAGATACGTGAAACCGTGGTCATCTCCCACGCGGGCACCGGTGACCGTACGCCAGGGATCCCTGTCGCCCGCCCTTGCGAAGTTCGAGAAATTGTGGTCACCGCAAAAGTGCCGGGCGGCACGCTCCATGGCGTCCACATCTGCCAAGGGTACGGGGTAATAGTAGCGGTACGTACGAGACCTTGCATCGTACCGGGGATGAAATGCGGCAGGAACCTCTGCCATGCCGGTGCACCAGATATCAGGAGGCAACTGGAGGTTGAGCGCCTGGCGTGCACGGTCGGGATATGGCGTGAAGAACGCGACCACCTGCCCGAGGGCATGCACTCCCCGGTCTGTCCTGCCGGCCGATGAAAACCCCGCATCCCGCCAGTCATCGAAGAGATCGAGCCGCCGACACGTAGCGACGAACTCGCCTTCCACCGTCCGGCGGGCCTCTTGGATCTGCGAGCCGTAAAACCTGCTGCCCAGATAAGAGACCCGGAACGCGAGCCTTACCTGAGGGGGAACCGCCGGGTGATCCTCTTGATCCTTCTCCATGTGTTGTTCAGCGACTGCCGGGTGTAGGTGCGCAGGGGCGTCTTTCTACCCCCGTACCAGACGTTTCCGGCACGGATCGCCCGGAAGATGGACTGTATATCCGGTTCCGCATCTACAAACGTCCTCCCGAACCCAACGAACCTCGCGTGGTGGGCGTCGCTGCCCCCGACGCAGGGTTTTCGTAACCGCCGTGCAATTTTCCCCGCCTTCCGGTTCGCCGATCCCACAATATACCGGCTGTTGAACGCCTCCACCGCGTCCACGATGTTTATTGCTGCCTTGATCTTACGGGCGACACCGTGACGCCACATGTGATACGGGTGGGGAAGGATGATGAGCGCTCCCAAGCGCCGTGCGATTGCCACGGTATCACGCACGTCAAGCCCGGAGGGTATAACTTCTGTGACGCCCAGCACCAGCAGGTGCCCCTGACGGGTCGAGACCTCGATCCCGGGGATGACGAGGACCGGTGTCATGCACGCGAGCGCCTTCTTAGCGCCGTCGATACAATCATGGTCGGTGATGGCGATCGCATCGAGCCCGGCGTCCTCGGCCCGTTTCAGGATCTCTTCGACACTGCTCTCACCGTCTTTCGAAAAACTGGTGTGCACATGCAGGTCGCAGATCAACATCTGATCATAGTATTTTTATCTCTCGGATATTAAGGGGACTTATGCGCATCCTCCTCCCCACGGGCGCTGGGACCGCTGAAACGGTAAAAAATGCGGCCAAGGGCTTCGATGCCGACGTCGTGGTGACCGGAAAGATCGCATCGTTTCTCACGCCGCACGCCCTCCATGAATTGATCGACCGGGGCAGCTACGAACTCGTGCTCGTCTCCGGCATGTGCACGGCCTCATTCGAGCAGGTGGAGCGGGAGACCGGGGTACCGGTATACCGGGGGCCCCGGCACGCGGCAGACCTCGCCCTCGTGCTCCCGCTGCTGGGTACGGTCATGCTCTCGCGAACGACCCCCGCCGACGTCTTCCTAGCGGCAAAAAAAGCAGGGGACGCGATGCGCCGCGTCGGGGAGATGGAGCGGAGCGCGGAGTTCGATTTTATGATCCGGGGTACAAGGATCGGGGGCGGGTCCCGGATGAAGGTGCTCGCGGAGATCATGGACGCACATCACTGCGGCGATATCCGTGAGGTGGTGGAGCGGTACATCGCCACCGGCGCCGACATCGTCGACCTCGGGTTTGGGTTCGATGCCTCGCCGGCGGATGTGGCCCGGGTCTTTTCCGCTGTGGGGGATATCGACTGCCCGCTCGCGGTGGACACGCAGGACCCCGGTCTGATCCGGGTAGCGCTCGGTCGGGCCGACCTTGTGCTCAGCCTGCAGGAGGTAAACATACCGGAGGTGGGCGGTGATGTCGCCCGCGCCGGGGCTGCAGCGGTGGTGGTGCCGGGCGAAAGCACGCTTGCAAAAAACATCGCGAAGGCAAAACAGGCCGGGATTGCCTGCATCATTGCCGATCCTCTCCTCAAGCCGGTCGGCTCCGGGCTTACCGCTTCTCTGAAGAGGTTCGGGGTTGCAGGTCATCCCCTCTTTTTCGGTGCCGGCAACGTGGCGGAGCTGCTCGATGCCGATTCAATCGGGATAAACGCGCTCCTTGCCGGTATTGCGCAGGAGCTGGGTGCATCCGTAATCTTTACGAGCGAACATTCCGATAAGACGCGGGGTTCCGTCCGCGAGATGCGCCGGGCGACCGAGATGATGGTCCTTGCCAAGGACCGGCCCTACCCCAAGGACCTGGGCATCGACCTGCTCGTGCTCAAGGAAAAACGACGCCGGCGTGAACCGCTGCCGGAGTACGACACGGTCGTTATGGCCCAGGAGATGCCCTCTGGGATCACGTACGACCCGAAAGGAAATTTCCGGATTGGGATCGAGGGCGACCAGATCGTTGCGGTGATCCACGGGGGGGCAATAAAAGGGAGGCGCTGGCAGGATGTGCTGTACACGATCCTCTCTCACGGCGACGTCTCGCTCCTCGACCATGCAGGATACCTGGGGCGGGAACTCTACAAGGCTGAGCTTGCAATCAGGTACGGCAGGAGTTTTGAGCAGGACGGCGAATTCTGATCCCGCCTTTACACGCGGAAAACCGCAGACACCAGCATCCGGTCGAAATGATCATCTGCCGATGAGCCCGCCGAGTGCGCCACCGGCAAGGCCGAGTACGGCGAAGTAAAGGGCGGTAAAAAGCAGGATACCGCCGATCCCCAGCGCGATCAGGAAACCGAATGGTCCCGCAAAAAGTGTACCCACGATCATGCCGATGACGAGAACTACGAGGGCGCCGAAGATGCCGGCGATAAACCCGGCTTTCGCCCCGTTAACGATCCCACCTCTGGCAACCAGGCCGGCGACAAAACCGCCGAAGAGCGGTCCGAGAACCGGCAGGGGATTGCCGAGGAGTACCATGAGGACAAAACCGACAAACGCCCCGAGCCAGAAATTGCCTTTCGCCATCGATAACAGTAAGGCGGGCCGACAGAAAAACGTTGGGCAGGGATGGCGTCATCAACACTTTTATTGCCGGCAGGCCCATCTGTATACATGACCACACAGGTACGTGCGTCCCATATTCTCGTCAAGAGCGAAGATGAAGCGAACCGGATCCTTAAGCGCCTCAATGATGGTGAGGACTTTGCTGCCGTCGCCCGGAGGTTCTCGTCATGCCCTTCCGGGAAAAACGCTGGCGACCTTGGCTGGTTCGGGAGGGGGCAGATGGTACCGGAGTTCGAGCAGGCAGCATTCGCGACCGATCAGGGCAAGGTCGTCGGCCCGGTAAAAACCCAGTTCGGGTTCCACATCATCAAGGTGACTGGCATAAAATAATTTTTTTTTAGGATCGTCTCATTTTAACCACCAGTTAGAAAAGAATTACAATTGAAAAAATTTCAATGATTCAGTTCCTGAAACGCGAGTCAAAATAATATACTGATAACGGTCGACTGATGGAGGAATATCTGTTAAGGTTTGTATCGGTCCATCGCTCTAAAGGGGGGGATCTGCCGTTTTGTGACACGACTGAAAGAGAGCACCCGGTACGTTGGGGCGCACAACCGGCATAGCGACGGGTTTCGCACGCGACGGGACGAGATTCTGCCCGCCATTAAGAAACATTAGACAGGAGGTTTACCTGCCTGCTGTTATGTCAGCGAAAGAAGGCCAATCCGTTGCGAGCTTTTTTTGCGCCGGGCAGCATGAGTACAGGTACTGCATGGCGATTCGTGGTATCACAAAAAAGCTCCTCCTGCTCCTCCTCGAACTGGGGCGCGACAGCCATCCCAACGAGTTTGTCGCGCTGCTCCGGGAAGAGGGCGGCGTCATCGGGGAGCTGGATTTGCTTCCCGGTACCGTGACCGGGGGATCGTCCGCGTCTTTGCTCTTTGACATGATGCCGCTTGACACCCATCTCGCGGGCAGCGCCCACAGCCATCCCAACGGGGTGCTCCGGCCCTCGGCTGCCGACGTCCATTTTTTCCCTCGGGCGGGGCGGTTCCACCTGATCATCGGGTACCCGTACCGCGAGACCGACTGGCGGTGTTTCACCGCTGGCGGGGAGCCGTGCCAGCTGGAGGTGCTCCCGTGACAGTCCGCCGCGTGGTCGCCACCGGCACCTTCGATATCCTTCACCCGGGGCACCTCTACTACTTGTCCGAGTCAAAGAAGCTCGGCGACGAACTCTGGGTGATCGTGGCGCGTGACGCAAACGTGAAGCACAAGCCCCGCCCGGTCATACCAGAGGAGCAGCGCCGCGCGATGGTCGCCGCGCTCAAGCCCGTAGACCACGCGGTCCTCGGTGACCGGACTGACATGTTCCGGCCCATAGATGAGATCCGGCCGGCGCTGATCACCATCGGCTTCAATCAGTACTTTGATGAAGAAAAACTCCGCAAAGAGCTGGCCGGGCGGGGGCTGTCTGCTGAAGTCGTCCGCATCGGGAAATACGCCGACGGAGACCTTTCCAGCTCGCGCCTGATCGTCCGGAGGATCGTCGATGCGCGGGGAGACAGGGTTCAGCGGGACGGGTAGAACGGGCACTCGGTGGTCCGGCACTCCTGGTTCATTTCGGAAAAGATGCAGGTAACGGACGGGTCCGCCGTGATATCGACATGGAACTGCTCCCGGACAAATGCAACCGCCCCCTGTATCGCGAGGAACGTGTTACGCTTGCAGCAGCGCGGGCCACCGTGCCGGGCGATCGTCTCAAGGCTTCTTGCCGTGACGAGGTTTGCCTGCTGCCATTCGAGACGCGAGAGCGGGGTCGCACCCGTGATCAGCGAGACGAAGATCCCGGTGCCCACCGCGGCCCCGCAGTCGCCAAGAAAGCCGCAGGCCCCACCCTTGATCATCCCTGACCGTTCCCGGGCGGCCGCGATCAATTTCGCCTTCCGGTCCGGTTCGCCAATCGTGTTGCAGTACGCCGCAAGGAGGACTGCCGGCACGAGGAAGTGGTGTTCCGGCCCGTGCATATTCACAGCGGGGTTCAGCATCAGGGTGACCGCCATCTTCACCGGGTCCTTTTCCCCGGTCGCGACGCAATACTGTTCTATCGCGTCCTCGGCACCGAGCCGGTGGCAGCGGTCGCAGACAAAGTGGCCGTCGGCGCATACGGCATCTGCCATGTGAATGACATGGCAGTATTCGCAGGTGCGCTGCTCAGGCACCCCAAGGTACGTGAGGGGTTTACCGCAGATCATGCAGCCGGTCCGGTGGACCATTCGTGCCTCTCCTTTTCTCCTTTTACCTGATGCGCCTCCGGCACCATCACCGTACACTGGCCTGCTGTCGGGAAAACTTTATCGATTTCCCGGGGGATTTCCTGTTTGATGGTGACGGTCATGATTCCTGAACTGGACGGGGAACTGGAAAAACTGGTGCAGCTGGCTGCTGTTCGTGGGGCCCACGCGCTGAAGATACCGGCGGGCGACATCGTGGTCGCGGAGTGGGTGCGCTTCAAGTGCCGGTACGGGTGCAAGGGCTACGCGAAGCATTTCGGCTGCCCGCCTTATGCCCCGTCGCCGGACGAAACGCGGCGGATGGTGGGCGAGTACTCCACCGGGCTGCTGCTCCGCTTCGATGGTGTGCCGGGCCACGAGACATTTGGCCCGGAGGATATCCCCGATGACTTCCACCCGTGGCTCGCCGACTTGATCCGGTGGGTGAACGGCACGGTGCATTTCCTTGAAAAGACCGCGTTCTACGACGGCTTTTACAAGGCGTTCGGGTTTGGCGGCTATCCCTGCATCTGGTGCGAGCACCAGCACTGCGTAGCAGAGGAGAGTGCCGGGCAGGTGGACGAGAGCCTGCGCCGGATGTGCCGGCACATGGACATGGTGCGCCCCAGCATGGAGGCGGCGGGCATGGACGTCTTTGCCACGGCAAAGAACGCCGGCTGGGAACTCTTTACGATCCCCTGCAAGGACATGGAGTACGGGAAGATCGTGCATAGCGATGTGCACTCGGTCGGTCTTGTACTGATCGTGTGACTCAGTGGCTCACACGCAGCCGGTGCGGCGGCCCGCGGCGGCGGCCGCTCCCTGAAAACCGACGCGAGAACGAGCCGGAATATTTCGCTGCAAACGATCCCACAAGGGAGGTCACAATCACCATCACGGCTATTGTGGCAGCGACCGCCGGAGAGCCGTACAGCGCGGCAAGCGCGATGGAAAACTCGCCACGGCCGATGGTGTTTGCCCAGATCTCAAGGCCGGACCTGGCCGATCCATTGAGTGCAAGACCGGTCAGCACGCCGGATATCAGCTTGCTTAAGACCGCGAGGGTGCAGACGATGGCGAGAACGCTGAGGCTGACGCTGCCGGAGAGGCTGGTGGTTATCCCGAAAAAGACAAAGAAGATCACCATAAATACGTCCTTGAACGGGCGGGCCTGCTGCTCGAAGGCATCGGGGTCAGTGGTCGCGAATGCAGCCCCAAGAGCGATCACCATCAGGGTGTCGGGAACGCCCAGGAACAGGGCAAATGAAGCGGTCACGACAACCGCGATAAACGTGAAAAGGACCGGCAGCTCATCATCCCGCTCGAGAATCGAGACGAGGAATTCCTTGCCGTAGTGGGCGAGCGCGTAAAGGAGCGCAAGCCCAGCGAGAATCTTCGCCACGAAGAAGAGCAGGTTCTCGTCGCCTGCCGAGAGAAGTGCGAGGACGATGATCAGCACGAGGTCTTCAAAGACCATCAGCCAGATGATGGTCTCAGATTCCCTCATCATCAGTTTCCGGTTCTCTATGAGAGAGGTAACCGCCATCGCGGTGCTCGATATATAGAAGGCTGCAGCGACAATGAGTGACTCGACAAGCGAAAAACCGAGCAGGTAGGCGGCAACAAAGCCGATGAGCATGTTGACATTGAGGTCGATTATCCCGCTCGTGAGCAACTCCGACCGGTTCTCGGAGATCTTATCAACTTTGAGACCGAGGCCCACGAAGAAGAGGAGGAAGATCAGTCCCATGTCTGAGAAGAAACTACTGATCTGGTCGGGGGCGACAATCCCCAGGCCGGCTTTACCCAGTACCACACCTGCGATTATGTAGAACGGGATCGCCGGGATGGTCAGGTACTTGCTCACGAGGGCCAGCAAGAGGCAGACAAAAAGCGCGAGGATGATCCCTTCCATCAATCCACCATGATCTCGCGTTCGAACAATTTAAGCTGGTCAGTCTCCCCGATGACCAGCACGGCATCGCCGGTCTCGAACACGAACGGTGGCGGCGGGTTGATAATGTTCTTATCCTGCCGGCAGACCGCGATTACGGTCGCGCCGGTCTTTGCCCGGATCCGGAGGTCTTCAATCGTTTTTCCGGCAATCACAGGTGGAATAATATACGTGTGGACGGTAATCCGGAGGTCAGCAAGCGCTGAGAAGGCAATCTCCACACTCTCCTGGTCTGCCTCGATGATCGCGCCGGTGAGAATGTTGCCCAGTCGCCGTGCCTCTACCGGCGTCATCTCCGCGGCGCTCGGCGTCCGGCAGCCCTTCTGGAGGGTGTACATCTGGATGGTACCACTTTTCGTGAAGAAGATCGCGACAGTATCACCCTTATCAGTCTCAAATTCGTATTTTGTTCCGACGCCGGGGAGATTCAGTGACCGGAGAGCCATAGGAAACATTAGAGAAATGATCCTAAAATATATTATGATTCCTGAACAGCCTGTGCATGTTCTCGCACTGTGAACGGCAAAAGAAAAGAGAAGAGAGAGACGTTGAGCGGGTCTCACTCAAGGGTCCGGGACAGATCGCCCGTGATTTTCTTTTGAGAGGGTGGGGAGGATCGGTGGGCGGGCCGGGACTGGCACCCGGTGCGTCGTCTTCAGGGTTTAATCGTCCTCCTCAGCCTATGGGTCTGGCCATAGGGATTTAAAATCCGGCCGTGCACCGCGAAAGTGATCGCCCGGACGCCGCCGGGATCCCGCACACCAAAAACATCACCTGCATGCCCTTGACGTCAACAGATCCTTTTTTGAGATTCCAGAACGATGATTATTCTCAGGACCGCGATCCCGTTTCGCGCCCTTGTTACTGATTATCGCAGGAGTTGGATACCATCACCGAAATCCCCAAGGAAGAATATATCCTGAAATGCACCTCCGCGTGCGCAGGGTGCAGCTCGTCCCTCTCGCTGCGCTACGTGTTCAAGGCGGCAGGGCCCGACACTGTGCTGGTCGTGCCTGCCTGCTGCACGAGTGTCATCCAGGGAATCTACCCGGACACCGCAATGACCGTCCCGGTCTACAACATCGCGTTTGCCGCTGCTGCCGCCTGTGCTTCCGGCATGAGCAACGCGTTCCGGGCGGCCGGCAAAAAGACCAACGTGATCGTGTACGCCGGCGATGGCGGGACCCTCGATATCGGGATCCAGTCGCTCTCCGGCGCCTTCGAGCGAGGCACTGATTTCCTCTACATCTGCTATGACAATGAGGCCTACGGCAACACCGGCATGCAGCGATCCGGTGCAACCCCGCTGGGCGCACGGACCACCACCACGCCGACCGGCAAGGCCGACGAGAAGAAGGACATCGACGCGATCGTTGCCGCCCACCACCCACCCTACCAGGCAACTTCGTGCAGCGCGTACCCGCAGGACATCTTCAAAAAAGTTGAAAAGGCGCTCACGTTCCGGGGGCCGACGTTCATCCACATCCTCGCCCCCTGCCCCCCCGGCTGGCGGTACCCGACCGAGAAAACCGTCGAGATGGGCAGGCTCGCGGTCAAGTCCGGCATGTGGGTGCTGTACGAGCGCGAGTACGGCAAACTGACCATCAGCGGCCCCTCGAAGGTGGCAATGAAAAAACCGGTTCCGCTCGAAGAGTACCTCGCCCCGCAGGGCCGGTTTAAGGGTATCGATGAAAAAACCGTGGATATCCTCAAGCAGCGGATCGCAGATAATCTCAAACGGCTCGCGGCCGAGGAGGCCGTGCCATGAAGAAGATCGCGACCGGCAACAAGGCAGTGGCAGAGGCCGTCAAACAGGCGCAGCCCGCGGTCGTTGCCGCCTACCCGATCACCCCCCAGACCGAGATCGTGGAGAGCATCGCGGACTACGTCACGGGGGGCCAGCTCGCCAGCCGGTACATCCCGGTGGAGAGCGAACATTCTGCCATGGCAGCATGCATCGGTGCCAGCATCACCGGTGTGCGGACGTTCACCGCGACGAGCTCTCACGGTCTGCTGTACATGCACGAGATGACGAACTGGGCGGCGGGCGCACGCCTGCCCATCGTGATGGCAAACGTGAACCGGGCGATCGGCCCCGGCTGGAACATCTGGGCGGAACACACGGACGCGCTGCAGGAGCGGGACACCGGCTGGCTGCAGGTCTACGTGGCGACGGTGCAGGAGGCCTACGACACGGTGCTGATGGCATTTTGCATCGCCGAGCATAATGACGTGTTGCTGCCGGTGATGGTAAACCTCGACGGCTTTTCGCTCTCCCATATCATGCAGCCGCTCGACACGGTAGAGCCCGGGGACTTTATCCCGCCGATCCGGCTGCCGCACGCGATCGATCCCAAAAACCCTGCCGGCTACGGGACGCTGACCGGGCCGGCTGATCATTTCCGGTTCCGGTGGGACATTGAACGCTCGATGCGCAGCGCGGTAAAAGTGATCCGGGAGGACCAGGAGGAGTTCGCGAGACGCTTCGGCCGGAAGTACGGCGTTACCGAGGATTACCGCTGCGATGATGCGGATGTAGTCGTCATCGCCCTTGGCACGCTGGGCAAAGAGGCGGAAGTCGCCATTGACGTCCTGCGGAAAGAAGGCATAAAGGCGGGATCGATGCGGCCGCGCTGGTTCCGCCCGTTCCCGAAACTGGACCTCGCGGGAAGAGAGGTCGTCGTGATCGACCGCGACTACTCGTTTGGGTTTGGCGGTGTCGTCGCGAATGCCATCATGGCAAAGAACCGGGCAGAGGTCTTCAGTGTGATCGCCGGCATCGGCGGGCAGGAAGTCACCTATGACGATATCGCGGGCTTTGTCCGGAAACGACAGATCGGTGAAGAGTCCTGGTTCGGGGTGAACGGCCATGTTTGAGATCCGGATCCACTCCCGCGGCGGCCAAGGTGGTGTAACGGCAGCCCGCCTCCTCGCGATGGCGGCGCTCCATGATGGCAAATATGCGACGGCCTGCCCGTTCTATGGTGCCGAACGCCGGGGTGCGCCGGTCGTCTCCTTTGTCCGGATCAATGACCACCCGATCAAGGTCTACAGCCAGATCCGTGACCCGGACCTCATCGTAGTGCTCGATGCGAGCGTAATGGAAGTGGTCGACGTGCTCGCCGGGCTCAAAAAAGGTGGCAGCGTGCTGGTCAACAGTGCCCACCCCCGGGAGTTTGGCGGTTTTACGAGCCGGTTCGTGGACCTGACCGGCATCGCACTCCGGGAAAACCTTGTTGTGGCCGGCAGCCCGATCCTCAACACGCCGGTGCTCGGCGCGCTCGCGAAGATGGGGATCATCTCGGTCACATCCGCGAAAAAAGCGATCCGCGAGATGTTTACCGATGAACGCAACGTCGCGGCCGCGGAGGCCGCGTACCGCGAGGTGAGTGCATGAGCACTGGTGCACAGCGGGACCGGCTTGCCATGAGCAGGCCAAAACAGGGCGCTGCCGGCAAGACCGGTTCGTGGCGGGTCTTCCGTCCGGTTGTCGACAAGGCGAAATGCAACGAGTGCGGGATCTGCGCGATGTACTGCCCGGACAACGCGATCGATAGCGAGCTCCACGTTGATCTTGACTTCTGCAAAGGCTGCGGCATCTGCGCAAACGAGTGCCCGAAGAAAGCGATCACGATGGTCCGGGAAGAAAAATAATTTTTTTTTGGGGGGGGTCTCTTAACAAAATCCCCGTCCATTTTTCATTCCGGTGAAATTGTGCGACAGTTATTTAGGTGGAGAGAAATACTTTCGCAGCAGAGGGAAAATCCTTGGGGTAATTACCGGAATGATGGTACCGGCCTCATTTCACAACCTTTTTTACCCCTCACCCGAATATCACCGATTGAGGATGACTGAATGAACCGGACGTATTTCGGGGACACACGTGACCTTTTCAAGTTCGATCTCGTGCGGCATATCATGAAATCGCTGCCGGAGCTCGCGAGCTTCACGTTCGTGCCAATGCTGACCGAATCGGAGGAGAGGGGGGGCAAAAAGAAGAGTATAAAAAAAGACCTCGACCGGGCGCACAGGGCAGGAAAACCTGGCAGCCAGAACCGGGACCTCCTCGGGCACATGGAGCGCCTGCACGAGATCGAGGACGACCTCGGATACTTCTCCGCGATCCGAACGTACTTCCAGAAAGAGAATATCCTTGTAGACATCTTCGACCAACAGCAGTTCACCCACGAAAAACGCGACCACTACTTCCAGTCTGTTTTTGAAGCGCTTCCGAAAAAATCCCTGGTCTTTCTCGACCCCGATATCGGCCTTGAAGAGCGCCGGCCGACCGCTAAACACCTGCTCATGTCAGAGGTGAAAAAGATATACGACCGGATGGACACGGGATCGATCATGATGATCTACCAGCACTTCCCGCGGGTGACGCGGGGCGGGTACGCGAAGCACCGATGCGAACAGCTGGCAGAACTCACCGGCTCCGCTCCGGTCACTATCACGGATAACGAGATCATTTTCTTTTTGCTCGCAAAAAACCCGAAAACCCGGTCGCGTCTCGAGATTGTCCTCGAACGGTACGCAAATACCTACCCTGCGCTCGACTCTCCTGCCTGCAGCTGACCCGGTCTTTGTGGTGTTCCCGGCAAGAAGCGCACGTTTGCCTTCCGGACCGCAGGGAACCGGGCTCTACGGAATTTTCAATTCGTCCTTGGCGATATATTCGAGATCGAACTTGTAAAAATGCGTAAAGCTGCAGTTCTGGCACCGGACCGTTAGGTGCCGAGAACTGACCGTGATATCGTGGGGGCCGGTCACCCCGCAGTGCCTGCACGTCGCGTCCTGCTGGACCTCCCAGACATCGTACTTCCCGAGCTTCGTGTAAATCCCGGCTGCGTCCACATCCTCGTTCCGGGGCACGAAAACGCGGGTCGCGCCGCAGTTTTCGCAAGCGACCTGCGCCTGGTACGGCACCGCCTTGATGATCTGTTCCGCCACCTGCCGGCAGTGGTAACAGTCAGTACGGTACGTGGTGAAGATAAACCGGTCGCTCATGGATGGTAATGGGATCACCGGAGTTCATTAAGCTGTTGCCGGCAGGGAAGGCTTTGCCGCGCTCCTCAGGTGCAAACCGGGGATCGCCGTACCGGCACAATCTGTGCACCCCGGGCTGCTCCACCTGTCTCTGCAGCGGTAGTCCCTGTTTCCCGGCAGGAAAGAGAGCCATTGGGTGACAACTTGCGGGACTGCTCCCAACGACGCCACGACACACCGGTTGTTTACGATTCTGCACCTGAATCAGGCAGAAAAATGTGAATATATTTAATTACGCAGAATTCACATGTAAATCTGTATGAAAATCTTACTTGGATTTATTGTCCTGCTGGTCGCGGTGGTCGCGATCAGTGGCTGCACGCAGTACTTGCAGCCTGCAGCCAAGGCCACCACGCCCGCTACCACACCGGTCCCGACAACAGAAGTGACAACCGTACCGCCGACCACGGAAATGACGACAGTCCCGGTAACGGTGGCGACCACGGCGCCCGTGATCGCAAACGTCACGGTAACGGTGCCAACTGCGACTACGGGCATACCCACACCCATCGCCACGACGCCCTGGACAGCGAGTCAGGTAGCGAAGATCCATTTCAACAGTACCGGTTTCTTCCCGGCGAATGATGTCGTGCTCCCGGGAACAGGCGTTACGTGGATCAATGACGACACCGTGACCCATACAATCATAGCAACCGGCAACAATACCGGGATGTTCAACTCCGGTGATATCGTGCCCGGTGGTCAGTATGTATTTACTTTTTGCGAAGGTACCAATTGCAGAACTGAGGGCACCTATACCTATGCACTGAAAGACGTGCCTGCTGTAAATGGAACGATCGTTGTTCAAGCTGGACCTTCTCTCGTCGGGATGCCTTAACTATCACCGTATTCAACCCTTCTTTTTTGTGGTTTTATTGAGATCCGCAGAAAGGCACTCTGCATCAGTTAAGGTTTTTTTTCTCACGGAACGTTTGCCGGTTGTACCGGCAATTATGCCTCACCTATTCAGAGACCTGCACACGGTAATGGCCTTAACATCTTTTCGTTCATGATGTTCTGTAGTCCATGTATGCTCACCCATGCCATGCTGCTGGCAGGTGCAGATCCCGGCGCCGGGCAAAAACCTGAAACTGGATACACTACTGGCGCGCGAGATGCGTGTAAAACTAAAAAAAAAGTTCCTGAAAAAAAATCGTTGAGGTAGGGCCGGGCTCAGTAGTCGCCCATGCCGCCGGGCATACCGCCCATTCCACCCATACCACCCATGCCGCCTGCGCCCGGGGGCATGCCGCCTTCTGGTGCGGGGCTCTTGGAGGACGCGATCACGTCGTCAATGCGCAGGATCATTACGGCAGCTTCTGCCGCTGATGAGATAGCCTGTGTTTTGACGCGAAGCGGCTCGACAACACCGGCCGCCTTCATATCTGCCGCTTTACCCTCGAAGACATCAAGACCAAACGTACTCTTTCCTTTTTTATGGGCTTCCTTGATCGCGACGAGCATGTCGATTGGGTCAAGTCCTGCATTCTCTGCAAGGGTTCTCGGAATTATCTCTAGCGCGTCTGCGAATGCATTGATAGCAAGCTGGGCCCTGCCCCCAACGCTTGCTGCATACTCGCGGAGACGGAGCGAGAGTTCGGTCTCGGGAGCGCCGCCACCGGCGACGACCTTCTTGTCTTCAACAACAACACCGACAACGCGGAGTGCATCGTGGATTGCCCGCTCGAGCTCGTCGACCACGTGTTCGGTCCCGCCGCGGATGATGATCGAGACTGCCTTGGGGTTCTTGCACTGCTCGACAAAGGTCATCTCCTCGCCGGAGACCTTGCGTTCCTCGACCAAGCCTGCCTTGCCGAGCTCTTCCTTGGCAATCGCGTCGATGGACGAGACGAGGCTGCCGCCGGTTGCGCGGGCGAGCTTCTCCATGTCGCTCTTCTTGACCCGGCGCACGGCAAAGATGCCGGCCTTTGCGAGGTAATGCTGGGCGATGTCATCGATACCCTTCTGGCAGAAGAGGACGTTGGCGCCGCTCGCGACGACCTTATCGACAATGTTTCTGACCATCCGCTCCTCTTCATCAAGGAATGCCTGGAGCTGGTCGGGGTGGGTGATGTTGATCTCAGCGTCGACTTCGGTCTTCTTGAACTCGACCGCGGCGTTCAGGAGCAGGATCTTTGCATTCGTGACCTTCTTGGGCATTGCCGGGTGCACTCTCTCCTTGTCGACAAGCACGCCCTCGATAATCTCCGAATCGTCGATGCTGCCACCGGTCTTCTTCTCGACCTTGATGTTGTCGATGTCCACGGTGCCGTCTGCATCGGCGACCATGGTGACTGCCTTTACCGCAAGGTCGCAGAGCTTGTCCTTCGATGATTCGGCACTCTTGCCGGTCATCGCGGTCTCGGCGATCTTCTTGAGCATCGCCTTGTCGGTGGGCTTGACATCGAAGGCGATATCCTTTAAGAATTCCTGCGCCTTCTCGGCAGCCTGCCGGTAGCCGGCTGCGATAATGGTCGGGTGGACGTCCTGCTCGAGGAGCCCCTCGGCCTTTTTCAGCAGCTCGCCGCCAATGACAACGGCCGTCGTAGTCCCGTCGCCGACCTCATCATCCTGGGTCTTTGCGACCTCAACCATCATCTTTGCTGCCGGGTGCTCGATGTCCATCTCTTTTAAGATGGTGACGCCGTCGTTGGTGATCACGACATCGCCGATGGTGTCGACGAGCATCTTGTCCATGCCCTTGGGGCCGAGCGTGGTTCTGACCGCGCTGGCTACCGCCATTGCTGCAGTGATGTTCATACCTTGGGCATCGCGGCCACGGGTACGGGTACTGCCTTCCTTAAGAATAAGAATTGGTTGTCCTCCAAGCTGTTGCGACATAGATTATCTCCACTTTTTTAGCACTAAAATTGGTTTGTGGTTCTATATAAATATTGCTTGAGCGGGTTCTGATGCGTTCGCGGTAGCACTACCGAAATGGCACTGAGTGATGCATGGCGGTTGGTAAAGCGCGCGGAAGAATCATTCTCTCATCAGTCGCCGAATCCTACTTTTCTCGCGATGGCAAGCTCGGCACCTGCAATGTCTTCCACCTTGCGTAGGTCCATGAGTGGGATCGGTTGGAAAGTCCGAAAGAGGTTTCCATACATTACAGGTTGAACAGATTTTTCCTTCAATTCCATTTTTTGTTATTATGGCCATACGACAACCAATTATCTAAGAGATTTTAAATTGTAGTTTGTTTTAAAGCGTGGGGTATCTCTATAAGGAGTGATTTATCTGGTTCGATTCGCTCGACTCTTTGATTGTAAGTCATTAATAATTTTAAAAACTCTTTTAGATTTTCACGTTTTGAGAACGCCGATAATTCATCAACATTCTGCCCAATAAATGAATCTATAGACTCAACTGAAATTCTTCCTACCCCGATAATATCAGCATTTTGTTTGGTTCCGTAAACAGTTTCATCGGGCACCAAGATATACACCTTAAAACCTTCTTGAAGATTCCTTTCGCACTTTTCATATAATTTTGGCATAGGAGAAACTGTTACATGAAAAACAGTATCACCCACTTCAAAATCCCCCTTCAATCCAGATTGCACATCGGCAGCGCTATACGATTCATTTCTAATTTTAATATTGGGAAATCGTATTTGCAATTTTGCCCCGACTAGATATTGTGCCACCGCCCCTCTTTTTCCTGTCTGACCTGCTTCAAGAAGCAATGAGCGAATCATGTGCTGAGTTGTCTTTGCGGGATCGTATTCTATTTTTAATCGTTGTCTGCTATGGAATTCAGATACTTTTGTCACCAGAAAATATTGCAATTCCTCCAAAATCGAATTTCTATTAGCAGGCTGTAATTCTTCCAATTTTGCATTTTGCAATGCTAGCAATAAGTTCTCAATATCCCCCCTTAAGCCCCGATTTGTACGACCTCCCTCGGTCACAAATGGTCTGCTTTCCCCGAATTTTACTAAAATCTTTTTTACGGCATCCCCGCTCGCGCCACTTATTTGTGATCCGCCCCTTGCGGTATGATTGTCAATATCGAGATCATAATTACTTTTTAAACGTTCGAAGATTACCAAAGAACCCGCAATTGTCCCTTTTGCTGGAAACTTCGAATACAACTTTAAATTAGAATACCACTTTAACACAGACTCTTTTGCGTTATCTCGGTATTCATTCCAAGATTTCATTAATTTGTTCAGCCCAAACTGTTTAATTCGTATTTTGATATAGTGTAACAAAGTATAATTATTTTGAGTGAGTCATTCGCTCCTTTGCAATTTCAACATATTCCCTATTTAATTCGATGCCGACGTAATTTCTGTGTAACCGCTTTGCAACGACAGCTACGGTACCGCTTCCCATGAATGGATCAAGAACCGTCCCATGAGGCGGGCATCCTGCTTTGACTGGAGTTTCAATTAGCTTTTCGGGGAAGATTGCAAAATGTGCTTTTGAGAAGGCTTGCACTGGAAGACTCCACACAGATCGCTTGTTACGCGTTTTTACATTCGAGGTTAAAGGTGATTTCAAATATTCAGCCGATGGCTCAAGTACGCGCTCAAAATAATATTTATTGGTTTTAACGAAGAAGTACAACATCTCGTAATCCATTGAAAACCTATTTTTAACCCCGTCTGGCATGGCATTGGGCTTGTGCCATATTATTGCATTTCTTTCTATCCAACCATGATTATCGGTCATTTCAATGGCGACGCGCGCTGGCATATTCGTAATACTTCCAAATGGTACGCCGGTTTCAAGGGTTGCGTATTTTCTTTTTATCCCCTTCCATTTTGGCCGATCAAATTCCCCGCCATAATTTTTATCATGACGGCCAACTTCCCCACTTGCATAGGTATCTCCGAGACTCAGCCAACATGTACCCTCATTTTTAAGTACGCGTTTTACTTCGTCCATTACGTCAACGACATGCTTCACGTAAAGTTTGAGGGTTGGTTCCTGTCCTAACTGCCCTTTCCATGCGCCACAGTTAGAACAGAAGAATCCGCCGTTATTATCGCAGGTGGCAAAATCATGGTTGCATGAATTATTGCCGCCCCATATTACTGGCTCGGTATCATAGTTTCTTGTTCCCCAATATGGCGGTGATGTTATACACATATCGATGCTTTCTGCCGGAAACGTCTTTAAAACATCAATCACATTTCCAACATGGATTGTGTTTAATTTCATTTCCCTGTCCCCCGTTTTCATTTGAGCTATCACTATTACAACGGCTCAATTAATACAACTTTCACTTTCTTCCCGACCCAATCTATTGGGACATAGACCCGGCCCGAATTGCCTGATTGTTTCACTGTTTTTTCAACAATCTGGTAAGCAGTAATTTTGATTTCCATTTGTTCGCTCATGAAGTAGTTATATTGTATTTCTTATGTATATCTTTTTCGCTACTTTGTTCCTCATATATAATTTAATTGTAAAATAGAAACAAAAGGTTTATTACAATGTGGCTACATATTAGATACATGGTGAAATACTATGATCCGCCAACTAACTGATCCAAGAGAATTAAGGGGATTGGCGATCCTTAGCCAGCCCGGTACCGTAATACAGACCAACGAGAATGAATGGGATGTGAGGTCACAGTCGATTGATGCTTACTATCACATCGTCCGGGCATTCCCGAAGGACCGCAAGGCCCGGATGCACGACCCGCCAACTTGGACGTGCAATTGTCCTGATCACCAGACCCGCCATTTACCTTGTAAGCACATCCACGCCGTCCAACTCTCGTTAAAGATTGCCGGGGATGTTGTAGAGCAGAGCGCACCGGCACAAATCGAAGAAGCAGAGCCAAAGATCCTATGCCCTGTTTGTAAGTCTGCCAACGTTGGAACATGGGGCAACCGGAAAACCAAGTTCGGAACTATCCAGCGTTTTGTCTGCCGTGAGTGCAACCACACCTTTGTGGTCGATAAGGGATTCTGCCGAATGAAGAACAGCCCGAAAACGATTACCCTTACTCTTGACCTGTTCTTTAAGGGCGTGTCACAGAGGAAGATCGTTGATCACCTGAGACAGGTTGAGAATGTCACGGTTGACCAAACAACGATCCTCCGATGGATTAAGAGATACCTGAAACTGCTCTCGAAGTATGCAGAGAAATACAAAGCTGAGGTCGGCAATATCTGGCACTGCGATGAAACAACAGTTTTCATCAAAAAGGAAGGCGAGAAGAAATACTATGAGTGGATCTGGAACCTGATGGACAGCAAGACCCGCTACCTTCTTGCCTGCCAAGTTACTGAGTCCCGGTATGTCAAGGACGCTCGCAAACCCCTTTACAAGGCAAAGGAAGTCACTGATGTTAAGCCAGACGCGATTGTGACCGACGGGTTACAAGCTTACAACGAGGCAATCAAGGCAGAGTTCTATGGCCTTGGTAGAATCCAGAACCCACACGTCCGGCTGAGGGATTTTGAGACAAAGCCGAACAACAATATCTTGGAGAGATTACAGGGAACATTCCGTGAGAGAACCAAGGTATTCCGCTCCCTTGACAGCTCGGTTAGTGCTGAGGACTTCGCCGCCGGAATGCAGACTTACTACAATTATATCCGGCCTCATCAGGGGATTGGCGGGCTGGTCCCGGCACAGCTCGCAAACATCCCGATTGATCTTACCGGAAACAAATGGGAAACGATGATTGGGTTGGCGGTAAAATAAGTTTTCAGACCAAAATCTTTTCTAAGTAGAAAGATTTTCTTAGTCGAAAAGCGTATATAGATCAATAATGCCGGATCCCTCCCAACATGTTGAGCCAGTTCTCCATGAAGCAGGTAGCACTTTAGCATCTACCATCCCCGTTGTTCGTCATGGGGTCACCGCATATAAGGTTGCACGAGAGGCATTAAAACTCCGTTCTCCTGCATTTGGTTCTGTTGAGCTATCATTGTTCATGGTGATGGATTTCAAAGACCCTATAAGGATTGACGAATGGACAATAAATAAAAATAAAATGATACATTCAATGAATGCGATTTTACACGATGGTAAATTTACAATCCAAAATGAATTAAAGAATGTCGAGATCGTCCCTCAAGAATTCTTCCATATCCCTGGTTTAGACGAAAATATTGAAAGTATAACGGATATTATAGATGAAGAGGATGAGCACGATTTAGGAAAGGGGTTACTATTTGTAAAGAGAGTGAATGTTTTTGCGATACCATATTCTTCAGATAAAAACTCTTTTTTAAAAGCCATTCTGAGTTTAGCGAAATATGAAGAAAACTTTACTTCAATACTTGATCTCAAAAAATCATTTATTGGTGTTAAACTCCATTTTACAGAACAAGATTTGAGAAAGAACTTTTCAACAAATATCTTTAAAAAAGCCACGAATGAAAACTTTGGAAGTGATGACTTCAAGATTGACGAACATGATAAAACCATCAAAATAATCTATACAAAATTAGCACGTACTGATAGGTTTTTTGAAATTATCGGATATGAGCTTTATAAAAATAAATTCCGATATTACGTCGATCCCCTACTAAAGCGATAAACTGAATCATCCCTCAATAATAGCATTCGCACTATCCAATCTTAGGATAATCTCTCGAACAAAACCGATTAAATCGTCATCTGACAAACTTCTATATGTAGTAATCCTGCCATTTCTATTGACAATAAACCAATTATTCCCAATTTGCAGACCTAAATATCTTATCTCTCCCGTGTATGCTTTTTGATATTCAAATGATTCGTATAATCGTGCTCCCCTAACTGACAAATCTGTAATAACATCATCAATTACATCCTCTCCCCTTATCTTCAAAATATCATCAAAAGCATTTCTCACATCATTCTCATTTGATGATGTAAACGTAAAAAATAGTTTTTTGAATGGAAAGGCATCTTCTGACATTTCCCTAATTTTTTCATAGAGAACAGATGAGAAATAGTTAAAAACTCGTTCATTACTTAAAACCAATAAAACATGCGTTCTAGTATGTTCACCAATTTGTGGGAAATATGCAAACTTTATTAATGCTACATCTCGGAATTCCATATCCTCGTGACGAAGATCTGAGCCAACCCTACTTCTTTCCTTAAATTTTCTCATATAATCCAATAATATCTCGCCTTTTTGGTAACCCCTCTCACTTGAGTAATCTTTGATAAAATAGGACAGTTGTTTATCTGGATTATACAATTCTTCGTGATTTACATTTTTAAAAATTGGAAGAATGGCATCAATAAGGGATGGATTGATTAATCGTATCGAAACTGTCCTTGGCATAACCATTGTATTATAAATCCCACCTCTTAAAATATTGGGATCATAAGAACGTGATCGTTTTGGTTGATCTGATAAAACGGTTGGCATTATACCGGGCTCATAATGAGAGATGCGCATATTGCCGTAAACCGATGTTGTTTGCAGAAATGACCATTGACCATATCTTACCTAAATCGCTTTCAGAAGATCCGGCGCTTAAAAGAGAAACGCTCAAACAATATGGATTGCCGGAGGATTTTGATTTCGAAGGTTATTTTAATTGGTTACCTTGCCATATGGAAGAAAACCGGCAGAAAAGTGATATGATTTTTCCGGACCCCTCTCTAATGTTCTTTTTAGGTATCGCAAATAAGAGAGCCGAAATAGCAGCCAACATCGAAAGGAAATGGAAAGAGGAGAAAAGAAAAGACACCTTCCGTTGTCAAATTCAGATGGCTGTGTTAAAAAAAGAGATCACTCAAGAAGAGGCAATAAAATTTGTTGTTGATGAGCTGCCAGATATTGTTTATGATACCAGAATTGCAAACGAACCGATTGTTATTGCATTTGGAGTAGTAATTGAGCATATCACAAAAGATGCCGATTATACTGAAGAGATAGTATCTGATTATCCAAGGTTGTGTGACAAATTAACTCAAGATCTGAAAATTTATTTAAAATCTCTCGTCTCCTGTCATTTCTTTGTTTGCGAGGAAATGCGTGATGGAGAATCGTTTGCAGTTCGAGTAGCATTTGAGAATCTTGATCCCGATGAGTTAGACCAATTTGATTATTATCCGTGGAATGTAATTGAGATAAAATGGTTTTCAGATTTGTATAATGAGAGGTAAAAAATCCCCGCGCGTTTCCAACCGCCACGCATCGCTTAGACCCATTTGCATCAATCAACCGTGAACGCATCAGAACCCTTGAGCGGGTTCTGTTGCATCTACGGTTGGGTGTTGCAAATGACTAAACGTGTTGCATCGCGGTTGGTCAGCGCGCAATTGATTATCTAAATATCGTATTCTTGGGTATGGCCGCAATTACGGCAAATCATAGTACCGTGATGTCCTAGCTTGCGTTCAGCTAATTCTGCCTCACCCACCCCTTCCCAATCCTCCGCATTGAACGGATCGGCAACAAAATCTTTACTGCCACATTTGGGGCACTTATTAAATGAGATATTATTGTTCACATTCACTTTCTTTGACATATTTTTGGCCTCATACGCGGCAGATTGCAAAATTTCGGAATCATTATAGGTGGTGCAATGATACTATTTCCGTAGGGGGGCGTCCCGAGTATGTCAGCAGACGGGAAAAGTATCCCCCCTAAGAATAATGCTTCCACCAAATATAATAAATACTTGCCTATTCTAGGATATCAGTGTCACCACTTTAGGGGTTGCTGCCATGAATGGGTTTCCTCCAATTATTCCGCTCCGAATAAAAAGTGGTGACAAAAAAGACCACTACGATGTCATGTTTCTATTTTAGATAATGAATTTTTAAAGTGCCCGCTATTTCAGCATCAACGGTTGGCCCGCAGATGATAACTGGTAAGTAAAATGAAAAGAGGACTAACCCAAGGCATTGATCTTTGTGAGATGAATTCTGGTGGGATGGGTAGTCCTCAGGTTGTGTTGTTGTGTTGGGTTATTTAAATTTGATTTGTATTTGAAGGTGGTAAAAAGGTGGAGCGGCCAAGATTGGGCACTGGGGGAGGACCGGCCCCAGTACCCATGATCTCGATCCGTGAATAGAGAGAGGTCCCCTACAATCATCACTATCGTGGACTGGGTATTTACGGTTTGCCGTGACGGGTTTTTGGTGAGTTCGGCGGTTGGTGAGAGCACGCAGAAAATATATTGTTTTGTAAATTGGGTTCTGATTAGTTCGCGGGTGGTTGCCTGTTCCTGCGGTTGGTGATAAGTCGCGGTTGGTAAACGCGCGGAAAAGGGTGTTCTAATAGTGCCGTTGAAAATATTTTGTTTTTGGATTTTGGAAGTCTCGTATCTTCCCTAGCTCTGACTATATCAAGGTATATACATTTGTGATTCTCAGGGATCTTGTGGTGTCCACAGACCTGCTCACCACAGTATGAACAGGTATATCGGATGCTGGTTATTTTTCCACAATATTCGCAGATCCCCATATGGAGCAATACATGATTCTTGTAGAAAAAGATTTTGTTAAAGGGGTTCTGGTGCATCTGCGGTCGGGAGCTTGGTTCCAATATTCTTTTGAACGATACAGCGCGGTTCCAAACACTATACACTTATTGTTTTCAATTCTAGATTGGGATTAAAAATATCATTTGCAAGTCGTTGCCCCTCACCATGAGCCCATAAAAACAATTGTGCTCCAAGAGGGGAAGGAGTATATATTAATTCAAGATTGTGAGTTCTAATTCCTATTGGGCCAAAGAATTCAATATTTATTTTGCTTCCTATAGGATCAGATGTCTCCCTAAAAAATGTATAAGAATTAGATCCACTCTTAATAATCCTCCCTGGGGTTTCCTCAAAGATCTTAGGATTCTTTGGACCCATCGCACCATATAATCCTAATGCCTCTTCATGGGCAAATCCCCCTAGAACATATTCTGAATTGTGTGATGCTCTCCAGAGCATTACATTATTTTCACCAGAACATATAATGCCAATATTGCGTGATCTTAACATTGGTCAAGAGCCACCGTATACACCACGAGCCACCGCTTAATTAATTTTTATTTCCATTTCTGCGCGACCACCCGCGACTTATCATTTTCTTCCAAATTTATCAACCACCCGTTAACTTATCCAGAACCATCAGAACCGTTTATGATGTGATGCGGTATGATAACCTACTAATCTAAAAACGGCCTTTAAATATGACGCCCAATCTCAGATCATATTTCAAACAAAAACTGTTTGAAATTAATTACAGGATGGCAATTCATCCCGGAAATGCCAACCGCAGACTTGCAAGCGAGGCAGTAAAAATCCGTATTCTACCCTATGATGAGGTTCCGGAGCAATTTAAAAAAGGGTTCATGAAATTACGACAACTTGTTGAATATACACTAAACACTTTATCTGCTCCAGGATTAACACCTATAAGACTCAGAGGTATTCGAAGCAGGAGGGGTATCCAAAATCAAACCGCCGCGAAATACATCAAATTACTATTTGATATCGAGGTAAGTTTGGAAGAGGAGTGAAATGATCCATGGTTATAATTATCAAAGATGGTATCGAAGGAAAATTCTGTTCAACCTGCCATATCTGGAAACCTCTTACAGATTTTCCAGCAGATTCAACGCACGGGCCTAAGCAAGGTGGACGACATTGTAGGTGTCGTGCCTGTCACCGCGAAAAAAGCAGATTGCGGCGATCATTGAAACAATAATCCCTGCGCGTTTTCAACCGCGACGCATCTGGCATCGTGGTTTGCATCAATCAACCGCTTATGCATCAGAACCAGTGTACCTATTGTCGCCACTTTTGTGGATTGGTGCCATCGGAATATCGACTCTCCATAAACAGCACCCTACATAAAAGTGGTGACCAAAAGTTCTAGTACGACTTCGTGTCCTTAACCATTGGGACTACCAAAGTGATTTTACTTGGATGCTTGCTTAATTATTGACCCGAACGCCTGGCCCGTCTTTCATCTTCCATCCACTTTATGATGCAAAAAAATTCGAAACAAATCAAGATGAAACCAACCGATATTAAAACAATCCCTAGCCAACCGACAACCTGCGAAACTTCCAATCCTACAATAACTAAAATTAAAGACACTATTACACACAAGAGATCGGGTCTATCAAGCATACTTTACCATCTCTGTTCCCGGCCATGGAATAATAATCCCAAGACAGATAAAGATTAATCCAACAAGAATCGAAAAGGCAGCAACTTGGGAAAATATTGGAGTTTCTATAAAGTTTATCCCGACAATTACAAAGGCAAATCCAGTTAAAACTTGTTCTAAAGGCATTCGGTTTTTTCCCTGTCTCTATGTATATCGCGTACTCTTCAAGGTTCTGATTTGTTCGGGAGAGACCAGGCCAATCAAAAAAACAAGTGGTGCATGGCGGTTGGTAAACGCGCGGAAAAGGTTCCGGTGCGCTGCCACAAACCCAAGATCATACAATGCTGGTTATGCGTAGCGAGGCCTTTGGAAATTAGATACCCAAAAATAGATACCCAAAAAAATACCTTTTAGCATGAAAGTGCGAATTTCATGTTAATTCGAGTATTGTCATTTTTTTATTTGTCACTTTCCTCCTTGTTATTGCTTTGTTGTTATGCTGCGTGCTCCGAAATGCTTGGTGTGTATTGCAGCGCTATGTTTCCTTTTATCCGGTTTTACCACCATGTCCCTGGAGTCCCGCTACACAGGGAAAATAATATGAACCGCGCTTGTCGATTCCCTAGATAAGGCGCATGGTGGGGAGAACTGGAGCCCATGGATACCACATATGAGGAAGTGTACCGGCAATCTATCGATGATCCTGAACAGTTCTGGGGAAAAGCTGCGAAAACCGTTCATTGGTACCGTACGTGGGACCAGGTGCTCAACACATCCAACCCGCCGTTTTACACATGGTTCGAGGGCGGGGTGGTCAATACCTGTTATAACGCGCTTGACCGGCACGTGGAAGACGGGCGGGGTAGCCAGACTGCACTGATTTATGACAGCCCGGTCACCAGCACTGTCAGAAAATATACTTATCGCAAACTCCGGGATATCGTTGCGAAATGCGCCGGAGGTCTGGTGGAATCCGGGGTCGGGAAGGGGGACCGGGTCGTCATCTACATGCCGATGATCCCGGAAGCAGTCATCGCTATGCTTGCCTGCGCCAGGATCGGTGCCATCCATTCGGTAGTCTTCGGAGGGTTTGCCGCCCGCGAACTCGCTACGCGGATCGATGACGCCCGGCCAAAACTCGTGATTTCTGCCTCCTGCGGGATCGAAGTGACCCGGGTCATCCCCTACAAACCTCTGCTCGATGCCGCAATTAACATGTGCCGGCACAAACCGGAGACCTGCATTATCGTCCAGCGTCCGGAAGAGAACGTTGCACTGAAAGAAGGCAGGGACCGGGACTGGGACGGACTTATGGAGGCCCGGCCGCATGACTGTGTGCCCGTCGCTGCAACCGACCCCCTGTATATCCTCTACACATCAGGTACCACCGGGAAACCGAAGGGGGTCGTGCGCGACAACGGCGGTCACCTGGTCGCGCTCACGTGGAGCATGGACGTAATATACGGGATGTCGCCCGGGGAAGTGTTCTGGGCAGCATCGGACATCGGGTGGGTTGTCGGCCACTCCTATATTGTCTACGCGCCGCTGTTCTACGGCTGCACAACGATCCTCTATGAAGGGAAATCGGTGGGAACTCCCGATCCCGGGGCGTTCTGGCGCGTGATTGCAGGGCATGACGTTTCCGTCATGTTCTGTGCGCCGACTGCCTTCCGGGCGATCCGCCGGGAAGATCCGGAAGGATCGCTCCTGAAAAAATACGATCTCTCCCGATTCCGTATGCTCTTCCTGGCCGGCGAACGTTGCGACCCGGATACACTCCTGTGGGCGCAGGAACGGCTTGGGGTTCCCGTGATCGACCACTGGTGGCAGACCGAGACCGGCTGGGCAATCGGGGCAAACTGCGCTGGTCTCGGGCTGTTCCCGGTGAAACCGGGTTCCTGCACCAAGGCGGTCCCCGGGTACGACGTCCGCGTCATAGGCGCCGACGGGCGGCCCGCAGAACCCGGGCAGCAGGGCAGTATCGTCATCAGGTCCCCGCTGCCTCCCGGGTCACTCGTGACGCTCTTCTGCAACGATGCGGATTTCAAACGGACGTATTTCTCGATGTATCCGGGCTACTATTTTACCGCGGATGCCGGGTATATCGATGACGACGGTTATCTCTGGATCATGGGCAGGACCGATGACATTATCAACGTCGCCGGCCACCGCCTCTCCACCGGGGCGATCGAAGAGGTACTTGCATCTCATCCCGATGTCGCGGAATGTGCCGTTTCCGGAGTTAATGACTCGATAAAAGCAGAAGTCCCGGTCGGTTTTGTCGTGCTCAAGGCAGGCAGGGACCGGGCCCCGTCCGATCTCGAACGCGAACTTGTCGCGATGGTGCGGGAGCATATCGGCCCGATCGCCTCGTTTAAAGTGGCGTTTGTGGTCAAACGGCTCCCCAAGACCCGGTCCGGCAAGATCCTGCGGGGGACGATCAAGAAGATCGCGGACGGTGTACCATACACGGTGCCGGCAACCATTGATGACCCTCTGACTCTCGATGAGATCAAAGAGAGCCTTGCGCAAAAGGGTTTCCCGAAAAACCAGTGACCGGTGACTGGCATTCCGGAAAAAAGGAGTTCACTCACCGATCATGTCGAGAAGTTCGAACCCGTCCTCGATGCGGTGGAGGCGCTCCTCGCCGATTACGAGTGTTCTGCCGATCTTCTTCTGCTTGTGGTAATCGGTGATGATACACATCGCATGCTTCTTTGCAATCTTGGAGAGGTTGCCGATCAGGGCGGCGCGCCGGACCACTTTCTGCGCCGGGCCGTAGCCGGTCAGGATCGTGTGCTTGTCGAAGGTGAGGAGGGCCTGGAAGGGTGCACCGCGGAGCGTGTGGAGCTCCATGCCGAGCTGCTCGAGGTACTCGATTGGGACCTTCTGCCGGTTCGGTTCCCGTGACCAGTCATGCCGGAGCTCATCCAGACGCTTGTGATGCGTGAGATCGATGGATTCGACCACGCCCGTGTCGAAATACTCCTCGATCTTGATCGCTACGTCAAGCGTCGTGCCCATCCCGCTCTCGTACTTGCTGATCGTCCGGCGCGAGACACCGAGCACCTGCCCGAGATCCCCGAGCGACATGTTGCGCCGCTCGCGGAGCTCCCGGAGAACGTCGCCGTTGATGTTCACGTACAACCCACCTGGAGACGCATAGACGAGTGGCGGGATCTTCTCCACGAAATAATCGTAGAGCGTCGCGACGTTGATCGCAAATATACCGTACCTGACATAGACTGCCCCGCGCTCAAGCTCCGCCTCGCGGGCTCGTTCCCCGACGATGAGGGGGATCCCATTCAGGTACCGGGAGATCACCTCGAGGTCGAACGCCGCCGCCTCGCTCACCGAATCAATGTGCGAGACGACCTTGATCACGAGCAGCATGCCATTGTTACGGGCGATGAGGTCGAAGCTGCGCGGGCGGAGGGTGAACTTCTCGGACACCTCGAAGCCTGCGGTGATCATCACGCTGGTGACCAGCTGGAGCTGGCGGTCCTGGGTCATTGCAATTACAAATGGATATACCCTGCCCATATATTAATATAGACATGCTGATCGGCATCGATGACACGGACTCGCCGGCAGGGATGTGCACCACCTACCTCGGGGCCGTGCTTGCCCGCCGGCTGATCCGGGAGCACATGCGGGTGCGGGAGGCCCGGCTCGTCCGGCTCAACCCGAACGTGACCTGGAAGACCCGGGGCAACGCGGCGATCGCGCTGGATGTGGAGGGAGACCCGGACCGTGCGTTTGCCGTCGCGTGCGCCATCGTGGAGGAACTTGCCGATTTTTCCTGCGGGAAGACCAATCCTGGCCTTGTCGTGACTGAGCGGCGCCCTGACCCGGCATTTTATCACCGGGCGGTGACGGATTTCTGCGAGATCGATGATGCAATACGCATCCTTGACGCGGCGGGCGCCCGGTACCGTGGCTGGAAGAACCGGCGTGGCCTGATTGGCGCGACGGCGGCGGTGGCGAGCGTACTGCCTGACGCCACGTACGAGGTCCTCGTTTACCGGGAGCCTTCACGGTGGGGCCTGCCACGGGACGTCGACCGGGAGGGCCTCTTTGCCGCTGAGGCGGCGACCTTTCCGCACACGTGGGACACGGTGGATGTGGTAAATGATGTGGTGGTCTGTGTGCCGCACACGCCCGACCCGGTGCTCTTCGGCATCCGGGGCGAGAGCCCGTCGTGGGTAATGTTTGCCCGATCAATTGTTAAATCCGAGAAGCCGGCGCTCGAACAGGTCTGGATTACCAACCAGGGAACCGACGCTCATCTCCTTGACGGGACGATCGGGGACCTTCGCGAAGGGCTCTCGTACCGGGTGCGGGGCACGGTGCAGGGATTGCCGAAGACCGGTACGGGAGGCCACGTTTCATTTTCTATCCATAACGGTGACCATGAAGTCCGGTGCATGGCGTACGAGCCCACGAAAAATTTCCGGGAGATAGTGCGCCGGCTCGTGCCGGGCGATTCCGTGGTCGTAGTTGGTAGTTACAAAAAGGGCAGCATCAACCTCGAGAAGATGCAGGTGGTCTTACTCTCGGAGGTAAGAACGATCCGGCCTCCGATCTGTCCCATGTGCAACAGGCGCATGACGAGCGCCGGGAAGGAAAAAGGGTACAAGTGCCGAAGGTGCGGGGCGCGGGAACGGATGCCGGAGGTGCAGGAGGTCCCCCGGGCGCTCAAACCCGGGTGGTATGAGGTACCGTCAACGGCGAGAAGGCACTTGGCTAAGCCGTTGTGCAGGATTCAACCAGAGTTATCGTGAGGAAGTCGACAACCGAAAGGTCGTCCCGGTTTCGAACGGCAGAGCTTTCGGGTGGGAAAGCGGTGTTATCTAGGGCGGGAAAACCAACGGGCAAAGCCGCTGTACCCGAACCTGCGGAACAGAGCAGGAAAGGCCCACGAACTTCATGAAGCTCATTCGATTAAAAGGAGGTGGTTTTCAGATTTGCATGAATTTCCTCTTTTTGAACTTCGCTTCGGCTAAATCAGCTTCAGCCTTTGCCTTTAACGCTTTCTCAACCGCCTCGCCGGTGTCGGTAAGAATTCGTATAGGAATGGTAATTTTTTGGATCTGGTTTTCTGATGTATCTGCACCAAAATTCAATACGGCAATCCGTAAGCCACCGGTTCCATCATGCTGGACAACGGTCGAAACTTCAAAATTGACGATTCCATCAACTATTGCTTCTTCCGGAAGGGCAGCTTTTATCTGCTGCAATACGGACTGAAGGTAATCCGTTAGGGGGGTTGTCAGGGGACCTTGTGGATCCATATACTAGGTAGACAAGCTCCTGACAATTTACACTTATGGGTGCGACCGGAAATACAAGACAACAACAGAAACAGACTTCATTCCGGATCTGATTTTACATCAGTCCTCACGCTTTGAGAGGAAAAGTAAAGTAGGATAGGAAAAGAAATCTCTGAAAACAGAGACGGGACGCTTCATGATAAACCTCTCCCAGCGGATATCGCCATACAAGCGGCTTGTTCTCATCGCTACCATAATCGGCGTCATCTCTGGGTTCGGTGCACTTCTCTTTTACGAGGGCCTCAAGATCGCGATGGCCTTTTTCTGGGGTGATCTGCTCGGTTATGTCTACCCGAGAGAGGGGGAGAGTATTGCCCAGATCGCGCAATGGTCGCTCCCGTCATCCCTCATTATCCTGATCCCCATTCTCCTGTTCGGCGGCCTTGTCTCCGGGATCCTGCTGGCCCGGCTGGCACCGGAAGCCGAAGGTGATGGCACAGATGCGGCGATCCATGCGTTCCATACCGATGGAACGATACGGAAACGCATCCCGGTGCTGAAAGCAGTTACGTCGATCATCACGATCTCGACCGGGGGGAGCGCCGGCAGGGAAGGCCCGGCCGCCCAGATCTCGGCAGGGTTCGGGTCTCTTGTGGCCGATATGCTCGGCCTGTCACCCAAGGAGCGGCACATCGCTCTCGCCACCGGTATCGGCGCCGGGATCGGCACGATCTTTAAAGCCCCGCTCGGCGGTGCGGTGCTCGCGGCAGAAGTCCTGTATTCCCGTGACTTCGAATCTGAGGCGATTATCCCCGCGTTCCTTGCCTCGATCATCGGGTACGCGATCTTCGGGTTCTTCGAAGGGTACACCCCCCTTTTTGCGCTTACGGCGATCAGCTGGACTATCCCGCAGCTCCCCTTTTTCCTCGTTCTCGGGGTTTTCTGTTCAGCGTTTGGTGTTCTCTATATCTCCACGTTTTACTGGACACAGGAGAAGTTCAACGACCTGTCCAGCCGGTACCACATCCCCCCGTACCTCAAACCGGCATCCGGTGCACTCCTTCTCGGGATATTTGTGATCGCGCTCGCCGGCATATCGCCTGATGCAGAGATCCTCGGCTTTGGCGGTCTTGGGGCTGGCTACGGCTTCACCCAGCTCATCATTTACTCGATGGTCCCCCTGGCAGTTCTCCTCCTCCTCCCGTTCGTGAAGATCCTGACCACCTCCCTGACACTTGGTTCCGGCGGCAGCGGCGGTGTCTTTGGGCCGGGTCTTGCCATCGGGGCATCTGTCGGCGGGGCCATCGGGGTCCTCCTGCACCTGCTCATGCCGGCCCTCGTCCCCGCTGATGCGGTCTCTGCATTTGTTATCGTTGGAATGATTGCCCTTTTCGGCGCGATTGCAAACGCACCGATCGCGGTTTTGATCATGGTCGTGGAGATGGTCGGCAGTTTTACCCTTCTCGTGCCGGCGATGGGGGCGGTTGCCGTTTCCAAGTTGATTCTCGGTGACACGACCATCTTCCGTGCGCAGGTACCCACAAAAGCCCAGTCCAACGCCCACCGCGGGGAATACAACCGGGAAACTCTCGAAGGGATTTTTGTCCGGGATGTCATGACTCCCCGGGACAAGGTCATCACGCTGGCACCGGCTGACGACCCGGACAAGGTCTTTGGTTATGTCGCCAGCACATCGCATACCGGATTTCCCGTCCTTGAAAACGAACGCCTCGCCGGTATAATCGACATTACTGATATCCGGAATTCCAAAAAAGAGGAGGGAACCTGTCCGACCATCGGTGACATGATGACAAAAGCAGTCGTCGTTGTCCGCCCGGAGGATACGCTCGAAACCGCGCTTGGCCTCATGGTCGCCCGCAACATCAACCACCTGCCGGTCGTCACGAAGGACAATCCGGATCGGCTGGCGGGATTTATCACAAGGACCGATATCCTGCAGGCATACGCCCGGTTCAGCAAACATATAACCTGCGAACCCTCACCGGAGGCTGGTGGGAAACTGTAAAACTATTCTTATCTTTTGGGAAAACGCAGGACAGCATCACGTGATGGTACGGACACTGGCGGCGACAGAAGGCCGCCCCCAAAACCATAAAAAAATTCCGTAACAGAAAGCATATCTCTTCTTCCCTCTTTCTTTATAGAATCAAAAAATCAGCGGCATCCAAAATTTTTCAGGGAGATTTCATGAAAGGAAAGCAACCGGAGGATCTCCGCAGCCAGGGAAAGGCCTGTGCGGAAAAGATGGGCTATCATTGGGCAGAAAATACTGATCCGGCGCTGGCGTTCGATGGCCTGATGTATCACGAGGCCGTGATTATAGCGGTGAGACTGAAAAAGATCCGGTACACGATGGACTGCGATTGCATCATCGAGCGGGAACTGCCGGAGGATGTGGAAACACTCAGGACCCTCCCCCTCCCGCCGTACGTGATCCGCGAGCTCTGGGTCCGGACCCAGAATGAGCGGGCCTTCCGGAGGTTCTATATCCTGCCATGGACAACAGCAGAAATTCAGGAAAATACTCGTGAGGGGTACCGGAACACCCATTACCGGGAGGCGTACTGGAAGAAGGCCCCCTATAAGGTCGAGTTCTCCATCCACAGGGAAGGGAAAGAGGACTAAAATCGGAAAACCCCGTAAAACGCCCGGATTGCCAATCCGGCGATCCCAATTTCCGGCTGGAGTGGAAATGATGTCCACGCCCATAGAAAAGTCTTCTAATACCATCTCTTTTGCAAAAATATCAGATTCCTACGGGATCCAGCCCTGCAATACAGAAGCGTTTTAAGGCCCCCCTTTTTTGGGATGTGTTTTAGTTCGATCCGGCCTGAGATCGGCCAACCGGAGGGCTTGGTGAACGTTTTTTTCACGACGGTGATTTTACCGTCGGAATAGCGGATTCAACGACGGTAATTTCTTCCTCATCAAGGCCGTACAAATCATACACCAGCGCATCGATCCTCACGTCCGTCGCATCGATCTCCTGCAGCACGAGCCGCTTCTCCTGATCGGTCTTTGCTCTCTGCAGGTATTCATGCAACGACAACATCTGCGTGACAAGGGCGACTATCTTTTCGTGCCGGGTTTTGTCCGCGAGGTTGTCGAAGTCAGGAGTATAGATTGGGAATCTGCCAAGCCGCGCCGGGCTCACGTGGTATCCTTTTTCGGTTCTTTCACAGATGCTCGCGATAAAGAAATGCCCAATCGTTGAGTTCAGGATTGCAACAAGAAAGAGATCATTCTGGGGGATGAAGAAGAGCGATGCGCTGACAGCATACAACCCTTCTGGATCATAGGAAAATGCCGGTAGCTTCTGGACCGGTGCAAAGATGATCTTTGGCAGCTTCAGAACCGGTACCTGAGATCCGATCGGGCCATGCTCTCTTTCAGCAGGTATGGTATCAGCTCCCAATCCAGATTCTGTCTGAACCATACTTGTAACCGCTTGCAGGTATTTCCATACAACCCTGCAACGTTGTAATTCCCGGGTATTTTCTGCAGCAATCAGGAAGCGATTCAATGGACCTGGAAAATATCTCTGCATGTCAGCCGAACGCAGTACAGGTTGGAAAAGATTCCTGCATTGCGGATCTTTCCTGATGAACCCGTCGCGCCTTGCCGTATCAATAATGAAAGGGTTATTCCTTATGGATATGGTGCCATGTTCGATCTGCCCCATGACATAATCGTTAAGCGGTGTCCCGTTTCTCCATATTTTTTCCATCAGATCCCTGGCTCTCCGGTCCTCCAGAACCCACCCCCCATCACCAAGCGTGCGCTGGTCGATCATGAACTGGTGAAGGCGAACGATTGGCGAACGGGTAAAGGATCGTGCCGCACCCGTATCCATGCGTGATATGGTAAATGGCCGGGTAACAGGGCTCTTGGAGATACGAAAAATGAGCATCTTTGTTGCTGCACCCTGCAGGATCCGGGATCTGCCTGCATCAGCAATCTCAAGGATCTGGTGTTTTAGAAGGAGGCGGCGGAGCGAACGTGCGGAATGTGCCGAGAGGAATGTGTCCGGGATACAGAAAGCAAGAGTGCCCCCGTCCCTGAGCAGGTGAATTCCCTGTTCGATAAAGTAGCCGTACAGTCCGATTCCTTTCGCATAACTATCATAGTGCATCTGGAAGTATTCATCCCGCGCTTGTACTGAAAATGGACGGTAGGGTGGTGGAGCACCGATTACTGCATCGAATCCCCCGGATTCCATGATCTCAGGAAATACCTCATGCCAGTCAAGCGGATTCACCTTCCGGCGTTCGTTGAGGTTGAAGGGGTGTTCCTGCTTGCCGGAAAAATAATCCGGAGCGATCAGGGCGTTGCCGCACCGTATTGTGGTTACGAGACAGGCCACAACCTGCCGGATCTCAGCAACTGATACAGGAATTGATCGATGACACCGGATCTTTTCGATATATGCTGACAACAGAATAAACCGGGCGACCGCAACGGCCTCCGGATCGATATCGATACCGAAGACAGACCTGCCGAGTATCTCCTGGTAAGCCGAGGCTGAATCACGATGAGCCCCATACCCCCCCAATTTTTCCTTTGCGAAGTACTGGAATATAGCCAGTAGAAAAATCCCGGCTCCGCACGCGGGGTCGAGGATATGGAGTGCCATTCTGTCACGGGTATCTCTTCCCTCCTGAAGCCTCCGTAAGGTCTGTTGCACCATTTTGTCAACAACCGGCTGATGGATGGGATTGACACTCCCCGTATATTTTACCGACGACTTCCCTTCACGTTTCACCCGGTAGCCTTCTGCGATCCGCATCGTTGTTCCGAGATAGTAATCAAAGACTATGGCACGTTCGTCGATTGGAAGCGTGATTGCAGGACCTGGAACATCCATTGATTCTGTAATACTGATAACAGCACGAAGTACTTCATCAGGTATTGCTGGCAGGGAGCGGAACCCGAAATTTCCAGTATCAAAAAAGATATCCGGATCGAGACCGGCATCGATGCAGGACTGTGTCAAGCGCTGGTCGATCCCGTCACGTTCTGACAACCATGCCAGCGTTCCGGGCCCGGCTAATCCCTGGTTCTGCCCGATCTGCAGGAAGTGCACCCGAAGAATTGTGTACAGGATTGCGCAGTTCAGTTCAGGTTCTGTGATCGCAGGATAGTTCTGAATCAGCCGGCGGGCGATGAGCTCCCGGACAGAATCAAGATTAGTGAGAACGGCCCTCATCTGGTCTGATAAGAATTCTGGTTCAGGACGCACTGGCGCATCAGGTACCGGCATCTGAAAACTAATTGATTCGATTACCGATAATTTTGTGGTTTTTTGGTTAATTTATTGAGGTCATATATTTAAGTGCTCACACAACTGTAAATGCATCAACTAGAGGATAATATTCAAAAGGTATTTTATGGAACTTTGGCATGGCCCGTTATCTGATTTTGTAAAAGAGGGAGAGGCGGGTTCTCTCACAGGTGAAATGCTACAAAGTTTTTGGAACTACCACCGGTATCAACCAAGTGTTGCGGAAACAGTTAGTTGGGATAATTCATTAAAAGCATTGGCTTTTATATCAGACAAAATAGGCTCGGATGATATCGGAGTTGTTCTCGAATATCATTTGCCGTATACTGGTTGCAGAATCGATGCTCTTTTCTTTGGAGAAAATGCCTTCGAAAAAAATTATTCAGCAATTGTTGAACTGAAACAATGGAGTACCGCAATACTTAGCGAAGATTCATTGAACTTGATTGTGAATGGAGCTGAGCATCTGCATCCGTCTCAACAAGCTTACGATTATGCCGAACATCTTTCTGAGATACACAGTTCTTATTCAGAATACAATATTGGAACAGCACCTTGTTCTTATTGCCATAAGTCTTTCAAGAATGAAATTTACCCCACTTGACGATGCACGATTCGCAGATATTCTAAAAGTGAGCCCCCTCTTCAAAAGGGGGGATGAAGAAAATTTTGTTGAATATCTAACAACTTCAATCGGTAAAGGAACCGGGATTAATCTAATGAATAAATTCCTGAATGGCCGGTTCAAACCAAATAAAAAATTGTTGGATGTTTTAGATTCTGTTATACACAAAAATGAACGCTGGCATTTATTGGATAACCAACGATTGGCATATAACACAATCTGGGCTCAGGTTTTAAAAATTAAATTTGGCAGTAATCACAAACGATCAGCAATTCTTGTTCGTGGAGGTCCGGGAACAGGAAAGACTGTTATCGCTACCCAATTATTAGCAGATGCAATCAGGAATCAATACACTGCAGTTCATACGACTGGCGGGCACGCATTTACAACCAGTTTAAGAGCTCAATTCAAAGGTGCGGATATACTCTTTGCTTGGAATTTAAATTTTAGAAAAGCCCCAACAGAGGGTATTGATCTTCTTCTCGTCGATGAAGCACATCGCATTAGAAAGACGAGTGACATGAGATTTACACCGGCTTCCCAACGGAATAAACATTCACAGGTGGAAGAACTACTCAATGCAGCAAAAGTGACAGTTTTCTTCCTTGATGAGAACCAATATGTCAGACCAGACGAGATCGGTTGTTCCCAACTTATACGAGACACAACCAAATCTTTTGGAATTGATCTTTTCGAATACGATTTGTATGCTCAATTCAGATGTGGGAATTGTTTTGATTACCTGTCATGGATCGATTATCTTTTAGATTTTGAAACAATCCGCCCAAAATATTGGGCCGATCAATACGTATTTAAAATTGTTGGCACACCTCAAGAAATCGAGAGCATTATTTCGGAGGCAAGAAAATACAATGAAACCGGCCGGGTTGTCGCTGGATTTTGCTGGCGCTGGAGCGAGCCCTTACCTGATGGTTCCTTGGTGAATGATATAAAAATCGGAGATTGGAGCCATCCTTGGAATGAAAAACCATCTTCAAAAAAGGTGTATAAACCAGAAAATCATCCATACAACCTGTGGGCAAACACAGAGGCCGGAGAGACACAAATTGGATGTATCTATAGTGTTCAGGGATTCGAATTCGATCGCGTTGGCGTGATATGGGGGGAAGATCTTGTATGGAGGAAAAATCGATGGGTTGCACAGAGAGAGAAATCCTTTGATAGTCCTGTTAAGGCAAAAACTGTTGACACTCTTCAATTGCTTCGGAATGCGTACCGTGTCCTATTGACAAGAGGGATCAAAGAAACCCGATTGCTTTGCCTTGATGATGAAACAAGAGAGCATATTATCGATGGATATAGGCTCCTGAAAGAAACGATTTCTTTTGAAAACCCCGATTATTACTCTGCCTGATCTTTAAATTGTTTTCATTCTTCTGGCCCTTGTGATAGACGATGCGGTTGAACTCGTACCGCTGGATCAGGTCGATAACTGCCTGGGGTGCCGGCATGCGGCTTATGCGCCTCTCGTATGATAGATAGGCGATCCGGCCAACATCTAGCTTTCCCTCATGGTTGCAGACGCATGGGAAGGACGGGCAGGTGCAGGTTCACTGAAGAGCGAGATAGAAGAAATAAACGCCAATCGCGATGATCATGATGCCGATAATCCGGTCGAATACCTCACCGCTGACCCGGGCCTTCTCCTTGATCGTCTTGCCGAGAGCGCCGCCCACGGAGCTGATCGCGATCAGCGGGATGCTCAGCCCAACCCCGTAGATCAGCATGGTGAAAAGTCCCTGCAGGGCGGTCTGGTAGAGCGCAATCCAGGTCAGCACGATGACCAGCATCGGGGCCCCCCGCCCTACGGTGATCGCACCGAACGAGAGCCCGAGCAGGAACGCGCCCGTCACCGTGTATGATACGGGGACCCGGAAGAAATTGAAGATGCTCCGGATGGGGGGCTTGTAGACATGGAGGAGCTGCAGCCCCATGAGGATCATCAGTGCACCGCCAATCGACCACGCCACGGCGCTGTTGAGAAAGAGCAGATATTTCCCGATAAAACCCGCAATTATGCCGAGCGGCAACAGCACGAGCACCGTCCCGAGACAAAAGGACACGGCAAGTTTCAGGATATTGGATGGAGATAACTGTGTATTCCCGCCGGTCAGGTACCCGATCAGCCCAAGGCAGAGCACGCTGTTGCAGGGGCAGATACCGGCAATCAGCCCGAAGACGAAAACACCAAGAACCGAAGGATCAAACGTCGCTGCGATACGGCACCATCAGTTCATTCTTCTGCTCATGGTAAAATTTTTCCTGATATGTTCCGGTTCCTGATCAGAACCCGATCGCCACCTCTCCCTCGCTGCCTCCTGACGGCTCCCTTCCTCTGACCCCAAGCATCAGGAGGAGCCCCAGCACCTCGAGCAGTGTGCAGAACAGGAACGCGCCGTCAAAAGCACCGGCAAGAGCCGTGGTGGGAAGGAGCTGGGCGGAGACCTCGGCAAGCTTTGGTCCTGCACCCGCAATGGCGACAAGCATCACAACAGCAACGCCAAGCGATGAACCGAGGTTGGTCATCATCTTGATCAGGCCCGAGCTCATCCCCCGTTCCGCGACGGGCGACTCTGCCATGACCGCGCTGTTGAGCGGCGCGTATGCGATCCCGGTGCCCGCTCCCAGCAGGAAGAGGTAGATACACACATGGCCGATACTGGAATGGTCCGAAAGGGTCGAGAGGAGCGCAAGGGCAAGCGCACATATGACAAAACCGCAGGCGATGGGTTTTTTCGTCCCGATAACATCAGAGATCCTCCCGGCGATCGGGGCCGTGAGGATCATCCCGATCGGGAGCGAGAGGAGAACCGCTCCCGCGTTATCGGTGGGAAGGTGCCTCACGAGATCGAGGTAGAACGGCATCAGGACCATCACTCCGGCCATCGCCATCTGGATGAGCAGGATATTGATATTCTGGAGGGAATACGCCCGGTTGGCAAACAGGCCGGTATTGACCAGCGGTTCACCTGCCCGCCGCTCGCGCAGGTAAAAGAGAAGCCAGAACACCACCGAGACCGCAAGGGCTACCACCCCCTGTATCACGCTGCTGCCCTGGACGGAGGTAAGCCCGTAGATCAGCGTACTGAGCGCGATAAAGACCAGCATCACGCCCGGAATATCGATTTTTGCTTTCGGGCTTACTGCCGGGAGATCGGGGAGCATCCGGAGACCCAGAAGGATGGCCGCGATACCGACCGGTACATTGACATAGAAGATAAAACGCCACGAGAACGCGCTGGTGAGGAAACCGCCGACCACCGGCCCGAGCGCGGCACCCAGCATCGTGAACATGGCAACGATCCCCAGCGCCTGCCCCCGCACCGATGACGGCAGGTACGAGGTGACCATGACCGCTCCCAGCGCTGCAATGATCGCACCACCAACTGCCTGGAGCATCCGGAAGAGGACGAGAGTGCCGAGGCCGGGTGCCATCCCGCAGAGCACAGAGCCGGCCGTGAATACAGCAAACCCGGAGAGGAAGATACCGCGGTACCCTTTCATGTCCCCGAGGCGCGAAGCCGCGAGCAGGAGGCTCACGAGGATAATCAGGTACGCGTTGAGCACCCATGAGGCGGCAACGGTCGAGATGTCCAGCGATCTTGCAATAGCAGGCAGCGCGATGTTGACAATGGTGGCGTCGAGGCCGGCCATAAATGAGCCAAGCGAGATTACAAGGACAATCATCAGGTCTTTTGGCGACAGTTTTGAAGAAACGGGTGTATCATTCATGGTATCTGTCTTTACCAGAGGGTGATGCAGCTGCTTTGATAATACTTCCTTCCTGCCTCATGTCCCGGCTTTGCCAGGCGGTAATGCCACCGGCCAGTCCAAAAAGGTGATTGTTACCGGGCTGCTGATCCCGGCCGGAAAACCTGAACCACCCCGGTTTCAGGATCCGGATATTTTAAAATAAAAGATTGTGCGTTTTTCCTTCGCTCATTCCTTTTCGAGCTCTTTTTTCGCTTCCATCAGATGCCGCATCTGTTCATCAGGAATCTCCGGGTACGAAAGGTGAAGGCCTTTCATGGCGGATGTTACTGCGTCAGCGACGAAGGTGCGGGCCATCCACTTGTAATCAGCCGGCACGATGAACCACAGGGCGTGCCGGGTCGAGGTCGCACCAAGCATCTCCTCGTAGGCATTCATGTACTGCTCCCAGCACTGCCGTTCCGCAATATCCGATACCGAGAACTTCCAGTACTTTTCTTCGTGTCCGAGCCGGTTCAGCAGCCGCCGCTTCTGCTCATCCTTTGAGATGTTGAGGAAGAACTTCAGGACGACCGTGCCGTTTCGTACCAGGTGCTTCTCGAAGGCATTGATATCCTTGTACCTCCCCTCCCAGAAACTGCCGGATGCCGGGCCGATCGCCCCGGGGAGCTCCTCCATGCGCTCCGGGTGCACCCGGACCACGAGCACGTCCTCATAGTAAGAACGGTTGAAGATGCCGATCATCCCGCGCCCGGGCAGCACCTTCCCGTACCGCCAGAGAAAATCATGCAGGTGATCTTCCGGGCCCGGGACCCTGAACGAATGCACCTCGCACCCCTGTGGGTTCACGCCAGACATTACGTGCCGGATCGTACCGTCCTTTCCTGCCGTGTCCATCCCCTGCAGGATGACGAGAAGCGCGTACTCGTGCGATGCTGCAAAAATATTCTGGATCCCGGAAAGCGCAGACCGGTCCTTCTCCAGCCTTACCTCCAGAACATCTTTTACCTCACCATCGCTCATGTCCCGGAACGATGCGTGCCGCACCCAGCCGGTATCATAATTTTTCAACCGGACTTTGCTCCCCGGCTCAACAATAAATTTTTTAAGATAGCTTTTGACGTTGGGGGCTTTCAGTTCCATGTTCGTTTTCCTGACCTTCCCGATCTGGCCCGGTTGAATGCCCGGCAGGATACGGCATGGGTCTACCAGGTACCGAATGTACCGGCAAAGAATAAAAAATGGCCGTCGGGAGAAGCGGTTTCCAGACACAGCGTTATCAGCCCGGAGACCCAATACCATTGCAGCATACGGGGACGGATACCGATGGCACACCACTGTAACGAGCCGGTCGTGCAGGTGCACCTGAAGCCGAAGATGACGGTCGGCGAACTGGTGGACGCGATGGGAAAGGCCGGCGCATACAACGGCGGATCGCTCTGGCAGGCGGCAGAGATCTACGAGCAGATGCTCCGGGACGCACAGGCGACAAAGTTCTTCGGCCTTGCTGGCGCGATGGTGCCGGCCGGCATGGGCGGGATCGTGAGCGATCTCGTCCGTGACGGGCACATCGACGTGCTGGTCTCGACAGGCGCAAACCTCACCCACGACATCATCGAGGCGATCGGGTGCCGGCACTTCCACGGCACCGCATCCTGCAGCGATGTCGAGCTCCGGCATGATGAGATCAACCGGATCTACGATGTGTACCTCCCGAACGAGGCCTTCGAGCATTTCGAGGAGTTCATGCAGGGTGTGTACGGCGAGCTCGAACCAGGGGGCCGTGTATCCATCTCCGGGCTCCTCCGCCACATCGGCACGCACCTCAGCACCGGCATCCTCGCCACTGCTGCACAAAAGGAGATCCCGGTCTACTGCCCCGCGGTGCAGGACTCGATGCTCGGGCTCCAGTACTGGCTCTTCTCCCAGACCGCGACGGTGACCGTCGACGCATTTGCCGACATGCCGGCACTGATGGACCGGTGCTTCACCTCACCAAAGACCGGCGCCCTGCTCGTGGGCGGCGGCGTGCCCAAGAACTTCATCCTCCAGAGCATGCTCATGACCCCCAACGGTTTTAACTACGCGATCCAGCTGACCGGCGACCGCCCGGACCTCGGCGGGCTCTCGGGCGCGACGCTGGACGAAGCCCGGTCGTGGGGCAAGATCACCGAGGAGGCCCGGGCGGTGACCGTGTACGGCGATGCGACAATCACCCTCCCGGTCCTCGTCGCTGCCGTGATGGAGCGGATGCACCATGACTGAGCTCATCCTCGCGCTTGATGTGACCGTCCGGGAGAAGGCAATCGAAATCGCCCGTGCGTGTGCCCCGCATATCGATGCGATCAAGATCGGCTATCCCCTCGCCCTCTCCTGCGGCCTCGGTATTGCACACGACCTTGCGCGGGAGCGCCTCCCGCTCATCGCCGACTTCAAGGTCGCGGATATACCGGATACCAGCGGGCTCATCTGCAACGCGGCATTTGACGCAGGGTTCTCCGCGGTCATCTGCCACGGCTTTGCCGGCATGGACACGGTAAAGGCCTGCGTCGCCGCCGCCCATGCCCGCGGCGGGGCCTGTTACGTGGTCGCGGAGATGAGCCACCCCGGCGGGAAGGAGTTTTTTGCCGGTGGGGTCCCGGAACAGATCGCGTCCGATGCCATACTGGCGGGTGCGGACGGGATCATTGCTCCCGCAACCCGCCCGGACCGGGTGCGGGTCCTGCGCGGGATCATCGGCACACGGAAGATCCTCTCACCCGGCGTCGGTGCGCAGGGCGGGGACGCGGATGCGGTCGCGCCGCTTGTTGACGGCATTATTGTAGGGAGATCGATCTACGATGCGCCGGACCCGGCAGCTGCGGCAAAAGGCTACGCCCGCGTCAGGGCAATGCGCCGCGGTCCAGTCTGATCCCGCATTTTCCTGCTGCTTTAAAAAATGCACGCTGGTACGTCCATGAAAATGCGATTCCCAGAACATCCGGGTTCTAAAAATTTATTAAGGACGTACACAATGTAGTAATATGGATTGGAGCACAGAGCAAACGAAAATCGCAAAAAAATACAAGAGGCTTGAAGATATCCCGGAGAACGAGCGGAAGTTCAAGTGCCACACGTGCCATCTCATTGTCGACGAGAATCCCTGCCCGAACTGCGGTGAGGAGAAGATTGAGATCATGTGCCCGCTGGACAACTGCCACTGCACGCACGAGATGAAACCGGGTATCGAGTTCTGCCCCCTCTGCGGCAAACCGGTCTGTCCCGAGTGCGGCTCCCATGACGTGGTCCAGATCAGCCGGGTGACCGGGTATCTTCAGGACGTCTCCGGCTGGAACGCCGGCAAGCAGCAGGAACTCAAGGACCGGATCCGGTATTCGGTCGCATGAGATATTTCATCCTTTTTTGGATCTCCAGATAACGTTGGTTTTGAAGAGAAATCTCAAATCTGATTTTTCAATATATTTTTAAAACCTGACGGGTGCGATCGCCCGATCGATGCCCGGAAAACGCATGTCAAACGTTTTGATCTTGTGGGATCCGGCGCTGGTTTACCGGCCGTGCTGCGACACACCTAAAAAACTGGTTTTGTTCCGGATTATCTCCCGTTTGAGCCGCGCCTCCGCATGGTGCGGGTCGATCTCGATAACCTTGTCAAATTTCCTCACTGCCTCATCATACCGCCCAAGCTCGTCAAGGCAGTTTCCCATCGCGTTCAATGCCTTGCAGAACCGGGGAGCGATAAACACTGCCCGGCGGAAGTCATTCAGCGCTTCTTCTTTATTCCCCTCCATCGACAGGGAGAGTGCCTTGCGGTACAGATACTGCGCCTCAAGCGGAATTCCGTTGCCGTTGATAACCTGCATCATGATCATCCCTCCTTGCCACGCCATCACCGATTGGGACTCCCGTGGCCGATACCCACATCAACCAAAGGGAGATTAAGAATTTGCAGACCTGTGCTGCCTCAACAGGTGCAACCTGACTGTGCCGTGCAGACTGCCATGCAGACGAGCCATAACCGGCGAGAGCGGGAATAAAAAAAACAGATTTCATGCGGGAAAAATTCTGATCCGGCTGCTCCTGCCCGGTGGCCTTTGGCCTCATGAATATGCAATTACTTATAAAGGGCGCTATTCCACTATCTCCTATGGCAGTCCTCGACCAGGAGAGGGTCGCCCGGATCAAGCGGGAACTCAAATGGCACCCGCGGGGAATGACCATCTCGGACCTCTCCCGTGGCGTAAAGATGAACAGGAACCTCGCGGCAAAATACCTTGACATGCTCCTGATCTCCGGTCAGGTGGAGATGCAGCTGATCGGTGCTGCCAGGGTATACTTCCTCTCGCAGCGCGTGCCGGTCTCCGCGCTGCTTGAATTTTCCTCGGATCTCGTCATCATGATCGGTTCCGACCAGCGGATCGTTCAGCTCAATGAGCAGGTTCCGCTGTTTGCGGAGGAGAAACGGGAGGCAATGATCGGTAAGCGGATCGAAGAGATCGCCAGCCCTTTCATCCGCGGCCTTGACCTGATCATCCCGGAGAAGATTACGCCAGAAGGCAAAGAGGACGTCACTGAGCGGAGCGTCATGGTGAAAGGCGAGCTGCGCTATTTCCGCATCAAGCGGGTGCCGACCGCTTTTGAAGACGGGGGTCAGGGGTGGACGTTCATCATTGAGGATGTCACTGCACAGAAAACCTACCAACAGCGGCTGGAGATCAGCGAGGCCCGGTACCGGGGCATGGTCCGGTCGGTGGGTGAAGCGATCATCGGCAGTTCGCGGGAAGGAAGGATCGCAAGCTGGAATCCCGCGGCCGAACGGCTGTACGGGTATACCGAACAGGAAGTGCTCGATCAGCCGCTCCATAAGCTCGTCCCGCCCGACCATATCGCCGGCATTGACAACCTCCTCGGGAGCGTCGATCGCGGCGACTGTGTGCAGCGCCACGGCATGGAGATGCTTAAAAAAGGCGGTGCCCCGTTTGATGCAGCGATCACCATCTGCCCGATCCGGGGAGAAGACGGGTCGGTGGCCGGGGCGTCATCGATTGTCTGGGACATCACGCGCGAGAAGCGCGAGCAGCACGTGCGTGAACAGGAAGAGAAGTACCGCACGCTCGTCGAGGATCTCAATATCGGGATCTACCGGAGCACCGGGGATACAGCCGGAAAGTTTGTCTGGGGCAACACGGCGCTTCTCGATATCCTCGGATATGGTTCGCTCCCGGATCTCAGGGAGATCCATGTCGCTGATATCTTTTTGAAGCCGGACGGGAGAAAGGAACTTCTTGAAGAGCTACGCAAGAGCGGTTTTGTCAAAAACCGCATCCTGCATCTCGCACGTAAAGACGGTACGCCCATCACGGTCAGCGTCACGGCGCTCGCGGAATTCGGCAAAGGCAATGATCCGGTCTTCATAAACGGCATCGTACAGGATATCACTGGTGCGGAAAATGCACTGGCTTCAGCCCGTCCCCTCCGACAGTGAGCAGCCCTCTGACACCTGCATCAGGGAGGATTTATGCGCACCTGTGTTCCACTACCATTGGGGAGATCGCACCCGGCAGGACGGTTGTTGAGTCCACGGAACAAAGGGCAGGAACCAGTGGGCCTGCGCAATCAGCTGCGTGCATCAGAAGAGCGTTGTCCGGCCCGGATCAGAGACGGAAAGAACTGAACCGGGGGGCAGGATATGAGATATTACACAGATGAGACGACACTGTATATCCGTGGTGCGTTCCGCGCCGCAAGCACGGGTATCTGCGGCGGGCTCCGGAGCGTCCCGACCCTGCTCAACCATACGGTGCCGGCTGGCTGGAGCCGGAACGATCCGGAAAAGGAGATCGAACTGGTCGCGGCACGGGCCGGTATCGGCCACGATTTATTCGGCCTGCTGACCGCCGTCCCGATACAGAACCTCTGCGTCCTCCAGTACGATTTTATCACGGTGTTTGTCACTGCCGGCATCCGCGCAGATCTCCCGCCAGACCCGGGAACCATCAATATCATCGTGTACATCGGCGAGGGCATGGAAGACGCGGCCCTGCTGGAAACGATCATGGTCGTGACCGAGGCAAAGACCGAAGCGCTCCTCGCGACCGGGCGCCCGCTCTCCGGCACCCCCACGGATGCCGTCATCGCCGCTTGCGAGGGCGCGGTGAAGCACCGGTATGCCGGGCGGCTCACGGAACCCGGGCGGAGGGTGAGGGATTCGGTGATGAAAGGCGTGCCGGAGGCACTTGCGCGGTATGAGGACAGGACCCGGCAGGACGCGCCGGCTTTTTTCATCTTCAGCCGGTTCGGGGGTGAGCACTGGGTTGGATGGACGCCGGTCAATTGTCCCTACTACCCCTGCCATTTCCCGGGGCAGCGGTGCGATTTCTGCTACTGCCCGTTCTATCCCTGCGGCAACGAGAGTCTCGGGCAATGGACCGAGAGTTCAAACCATGGCAGGGTGTGGAACTGCGCCCGCTGCACGCTGCTCCACGAGCCGGTTGTGGCCGATTACCTGAAACGCTTCCCGGGCGCGCCCCTGAAGGAACTGATGCAGGTATTCAAAAAGAGCGGGAAAGACACGAAGCTGCCATGACACCGGGACCCGGAAATCCCGGAACCGAGTGGCGCAAAGATGAGACCTTGTCTGTACACCATGATGAGCACATTAAAAAACCAAAATTAATCGCTCTTTCAATCCGGGCGACGAAAAGAGCACGCCAGAAAGAGTGATACAGATTATTCTTTTATACCCAGTGCCTTGAGGAGTTCAGGCAGCGGGATGCCATGGGCCTCAGCTGCCTCGCGGATAGTCTCGCCCCGGGCGATCGCGCATCCGACGCAGCCCATACCGAATTTAAAGAGCGCATCGGTCGCTTCCGGCTTTGCCTGCAGAAGGTCAAAAATCGTTGAATCAGCGGTTAATTCAGCCATAGTATCACTTAGTCGCCCCCGGGTGACATAAACCTCACCATCGCGGCGCTTCACTTTCGCCACGCACGGTTCGCAATATATACCCATGATGAGATCCGATGTATCCTTGGAGATGTAAGTATGGATTTTTCCGAAACAGCAGACAGAATCTCCCGTAAGTTTTCACAGAAAGGACAGAGCGTCGACCACCAGAAGATCGAAGGCAAACTGCGCCGGCTCGTTGACGAGTTCGGCGTCCAGCCTTCCGAGGCCGAACGCAGCGTGACCAATGAGCTGGCAAAAGAGTTCAACCTCCCGTCCATGGGCACAGGAGGAGGGGGTGGCGGCGGCGCGAAAGAACAGAGGAAGATCGCAGGTGTCTCGCCCGGTGAATGGGTGAGCATCGAGGGAAAGGTCGTCGCACTATCGGCACAGGCGTCGCCGGCAATTGCCCAGAGCGGGGTTCTTGCCGATGATTCCGGCGCGATCCGGTTCGTAGTCTGGACAAAATCGAACGCACCGAAGATGGAGAGCGGTTCCTGGTACCGGATCGAATCGGCCGTGGTTGACGAGTACAAAGGGGTCCCCAGCCTCAAGGTACATTCGGGGACGTCGGTCAAGGAACTTGGGACGACCGACCCGCTCATCCCGGTACCTGTCCCCGTCCGCGACCTCCGGCCTGGTATCGGCAGCGTCCGGGCCAAGATGATACAGGAATGGGACACCACCCATGACCGTATGCTCCAGTCCGGCCTGCTGGGCGACGAGACCGGGACGATCAAGTTCGTGATCTGGAAGGAGCCGGGAAAAGAGAAGCTTGCTACCGGCTCGGTCTACTCCATCTTCTATGCACAGGTGGACGAGTTCAATGGCCGGCTCTCGCTCAACCTCAATACCGCGACAGTCATGCAGGAGGAAGGCGATATCGGCACGATGAGCGGTGGCGAGAAAACCGTCAGGGGCGCTATCGTGCATATTGCGCCTGGCTCCGGGATCATCAAGCGCTGCCCGGTAGAGGGCTGCAACCGCGCGCTCTCACGCCAGAATTACTGCCCGATCCACGAGATCCAGCCCAACTTCGTGTACGACCTGAGGATCAAGGGCTGGCTTGACGATGGCGAGAAGACATACAATATCCTGCTCAGGCGCGACGTGGTCGAGTCGCTGACCGGCATCACTCTCGATGCGGCAAAGGAGATCGCGGAGAACAACCCGCTCGGGATGGACGAGGTCTTCCTCCGCATGCGTGAGATGGTGCTGGGGCGGCACGTGGTCTGTCATGGCAGGGAGATCGACAACCGGCTGCTGGTCAACACCTGCGAGCGCATTGCCTTTGCGAGCGGAGAGCATGCCGCGCTCCTGAATCGCGCCGGGGGTGCACCATGAGCAACGGTGCCCGGGATATGGACCGGCGTGAAGGAGGGTTCGAGCGCGAGCCGGCACGGCGGGTATTTGCCGCAGAACTCAGGGAGTGCCGGTACCAGTTCAGGGAGGGTGATGACGAGAAGAGCCCCACGTTTGTGCTCCTTCCTACCGGCGAGCGCTCCAACCGGATCTTTCTCGTAGGGACGCTCACCGAGAAGCAGCGGCAGGGTGAGCAGAACATCTTCTACCGGGGCCGCGTGGTTGACCCGACCGGCACCTTCTATATCATGGCGGGGAGCTACCAGCCGGAAGCGATGCAGCAGCTCGCAAAGATCGAGGCACCCGTGTTTGTTGCGGTGACCGGAAAACCCAACCTTTACCAGAAACCGGACGGGGCATACACCGTCTCCGTCCGGGTCGAGTCCATCACCGTGGTCGACCGCGAGACCCGCGACATCTGGATACTGGACACCGCCGCACAGACTCTCAACCGGCTCGACGCCATCACAGCGGGCACGGCACCGGATGTCATCAAGGCAAAAGAACAGTACCCGGGGATGGACCCTGCCGTCTTCCGGAAGATTGCCTACGATGCGCTGGCTCAGGTCAGGATGTAATTTCTTTTCCTTCATTTTTTTCCGATCCTTCTGAATTTCATCAATCGCCTTGGACTTTTTAAAAAAAGCATTCTGCGTCCAATTCCGGCATAAACTCTTTTTAACTCCGGCTCAGACATTGGTATCACAGGAAAGCGGACAAAAGGACAATGAAAAAAGAGTTTGTGGTCGGAGTTACCGGTGCGAGCGGCATCTGCTATGCCGCACGGCTGCTCGAAGTGCTGTGCCGGGATGCAAATGTCCATCTTGTCATTTCGGGCGTCGCACGGAAAATCGCCGCCCATGAGCGCGTGGATCTGTCCGGGTATCAGGCAACATATCATGACATCGATGTGATCGGCGCCGGTATCGGGAGCGGTTCCTACCGGCATGACGGCATGGTGGTGATCCCCTGCAGTTCAAAGACGCTCGCGGCAATTGCATCCGGCTATGCTGACAACCTGATCACCCGGACAGCTGACGTATGCTTAAAGGAGCGCCGGAGATGCATTCTTGTCACCCGCGAGACGCCGCTCTCAAAGGTCCATCTCAGGAACATGCTTGCCGCGCACGAGGCAGGTGCGACGATCCTCCCGGCATGTCCGGGATTCTATCACCATCCGAACACGATTGATGACCTCGTGGACATGGTGGTCGCGAGGGTGCTCGACCATCTTGGGGTTGATCACACCCTTGCAGAGCGCTGGAGCGGATACGATGCGTGAATTTATCGAGAAGATGCGTGGCGAGGGGCTGGTCATTGATGTGGACGGGCCGTGTTCGCCGGATATGCAGCCGGCACGGATGGCAGCCGGCACCGACAAACTCCTCTTCTTCCACGATATCGGCGGCGCCCGGGCGGTCATGAACCTGACTGCCAGCCGGCGTGCCCTTTCGCTTGCGCTGGGTATCGAAGAAAAAAGCATGGTAAAGACACTTGCCGGGGCGCAGTATGACGGAGGTATCGTAAACGACGGGAAACTTATGCTGAAAAAACCTGATCTCTCCTGCCTCCCGGTCATGCGACACTTCCCCGGCGACGCGGGAAAATACCTCACGGCGGGGATCGTCTTCTCGCGATGGGAAGGAGTGGAAAATGCGTCAATCCACCGCATGCTTGTGCTCGACCATCACCGGGTCGTTGCGCGGCTTGTCGAAGGTAGGCATACGCACGTAATGTTGCAAAAGGCTCTGGCACGGGGAGAGAACCTGCCTGTCGCGGTCACTATCGGTACACACCCGGCGGTTACTTTTGCCAGCTGCACCCGGGTACCGGCAGGTAAAGAACTCGCGTATGCGGCAGAACTCATGGGTGGTGAACTACGGGTGAAAGAGTGCCGCAACGGTGTAAGTGTACCCGAGGCAGAGATCGTCCTTGAAGGGTATATCAGCGCTGAGAAGACGAAGGAAGGGCCGTTTGTCGACATCACCGGGACCTACGATCCGGTCCGGCAGCAACCGGTCATCGAATTTACAGGAATTCACACTAAGACAGACTTCATCTACCACGGCATCCTGCCCGGTGGCGACGAGCACAAGGTGCTGATGGGCGCACCGTACGAACCTGTCATCTACCGCGCAGTGGCCGGTGTGACTGAGGTGAGGAACGTGATACTCACGAAAGGCGGGTGCGGGTACCTCCATGCGGTCGTCCAGATAAAGAAGAGCACGCAGGGCGATGCAAAGAATGCGATCATGGCGGCGTTTGCTGCCCATACCTCGTTAAAACATGTCGTGGTCGTTGACGAGGATATCGATCCGGCGGACCCGTACGAAGTGGAGTATGCGATCGCGACCCGGGTGAATGGCGAGCGGGATATAATGGTGATCACCGGTGTCCGCGGGTCATCCCTCGATCCCTGCCAGAACGAGGATGGCACCAACGTGAAAGTCGGCGTTGATGCGACGATGGTACTCGGGCACGAAGATGAGTTCCGGCGTGCCACCTGGTGAGGCGTGTGCAGCTCGGACCGGATGACAAACGGATCCTTGCCGGAGAAGAGGGGGAAACCCGCCAGAAGATGCTGGAGCTCCTCGTTGCTCTCGGGAAGGTTTTCGGGGCGGAGCAGCTTGTCCCGATCAGGAGTGCACAGGTGAGCGGGGCGTCGTACAAGACGATCGGCGAATACGGGCTTGCGTGGCTTGCCAGCCTGGATGCCTGTGCCGTGGTGCCCGCGGTGCTGAACCCGATCGGTATGCCCCGCGGTCGCTGGAAGGAGATGGATGTGGATGAACACTTTGCCCGGAAACAGCAGGCGGTTGTTGCCGCATACGAACGCCTTGGCGTTCGGCTCGACTGCACCTGCACTCCCTATTATCTCTACAAGACCCGGTATGGCGATCACCTCGCATGGTCGGAGTCTTCAGCGGTCAGCTATGCAAACTCCGTGATAGGGGCCCGGACCAACCGGGAAGGCGGGCCCGGTGCGCTCGCCGCCGCCCTCATCGGGAAGACCCCGTGCTACGGCCTCCACCTCAAGAAGAACCGCATCCCGCAGCTTGTCATTGATGTCAGAACCGGCTCGCAGAGATGGGGCATCGCAGAGTACGGGGCGCTCGGGTATCATGTGGGCAAACTGGTGGGCAACCGGATCCCGTACTTTAAGGGCATCCGACCGGACGCGGACCAGCTGAAGGCGCTCGGTGCCGCGATGGCCGCGACCGGGGCAGTGGCACTCTATCATGTCGAGCGTGTCACGCCGGAGGCAACAGAGTATGGCGACAAACTTTCCGGTCTTGAAACAGTCCCGGTCGAACCAACAGAGATCACCCGGCTTTTCACGGAGCTCCCGGTCGATGCGGTTGCGCTCGGGTGCCCGCACTGCTCCCCCCGGGAACTTGGCGAGATCGCCCGGCTCCTTGCCGAAAAACAGGTGACAAAACCGCTCTATATCTTCGCAGCTCAGGGTGTCATCGACCGGCACCAGGACCTGGTAACGGCGATCGAACGGAGCGGCGCCCGTGTGTACGCCGATACCTGCATGGTGGTCTCTCCGGTAATGGAACGCTACCGGGCAATCATGGTCAACAGCGGCAAGGCGCTCGCCTACGTGCCGGACATGTGCGGGGCTGTAGCGCGGATTGGGACACTCGAAGACTGCGTGGCGGTAGCAACCGGGTAATCTTCCGTACCAGTCAAAACAACCCCTGGTACATGGGAGTGAAAAAGAGTGAATCAGGTTCAGGAAAGTGCCAGCAGGATTTTTTGGATCTCCTCGATCATTGCGCGTTCCGGATTCTTCCCAGGCCTGACATCTTTCCCGAACGAGAGGATCCGGTCGACATCGTCTTTTGTCATGTGGGCAAAGGGGATCGATTCCCAGACCTTCTGGTCAATGGTATTCCACGTGCATTGCAGCAGATGCCCCAGCGTCCGGATATCATCCTGCGTATAGGATTTCCACGCGGGTCCGACACCATGCTGGATTTTTTTGATGGCATTTTCAACCCTTTTTTCACGCTGGACATGGTACAACCGTCTTCCAATTTCTGCCTGCGTTACGTCCGGCATTTCGTGCACCTTCCTCCGTTTTTCATAAACAGGATGATGGATCATCCCGTTCCCTGCCTATATTCTTTACGGAATAAGCGCATCGATACGTGAGCGGTGTCCCATCTCATCAACACCTGCGCGTGCCATGAGCGTCCTGGTTACGGAAATATTATAAACTGGTACGGGTATAATTCCCACAAAATACAACGTATGCCCCAAATGACATCTGATGAACTTGGAAGAAGACGCTTTCAGATCCGGAAGGAAAAAGCCGTCGAAGACGCCTTTGAAAAGATACGACATGGTATGGGTTCTGAATGGAGTTCGATCTCTGCGAGTGATGGCGATTTACTCAAGAGGGTTCTTGGAGAGATCTGGATGTCCATCGACCGGCCGCGGTGGGCCATGTACAGCTTCTCAAAACTGTCACCGGAAGATATCAGGTCGCTGATTGTTCTCGGCAGGGAAATAACAGGCGGAAAGAGTTTCACGGATGATATGCTGAATTCGATGGACCACATACTGAGCCGCACAATATAACCGGAAGCGGCAACCTCAATTTCACGGGAATTCGCATTTTTTTATCAGAATTTAGAATTTTTGCCAGTATCCAGAATTTTTTTTGCAGAAATCCCAGAATCAGAAGGATCATACAGGAAATATTATATAGGTGCCTCTGTGAGCATACTATCATTGAGGAGGTTTGCGAAAAATGGCAAGTTGGGAGATACCCATAGGAGCAGCAATTGCCTTCGGTGTGGGTGCATTCGGGACGGCATGGGCGCAGTCACGTATCGGTTCTGCCGGAGCGGGAACAATTGCAGAAAAACCTGAGACGGCAGGTTCCATCATCATTATTGAAGCGATCCCGGAGACCCTCGTCATCCTGGGCTTTGTGATCGCTTCGATGATCATCCTGATGCTCAAGTGATCGTACGAAGGCACTGGTGCGATCGTTACACCACGTTCCCGCAAGTTATAGTCCTCTTTCGTGCTCCCGAACCGGGAACAAGCGGGAGTATTCCCAGGAGCACCGGGTCATTCCGGAGACTCTTGAGTCAGGGGGTGAAGCCATGGCATACGAGAACCTGTTGAAATCAGTAGAGGAGAGTGCGCAGGAGAAGGAGCGGGAGCTCCGGGAGAGGGCACGCACTACAGTTCTGGCAGTCGATGAAGAGGCAAAGAAGCAGGCTGGAGCGATACAGCAGGCTATCCTTGCTGAGGCAGAAAAGGCTGCTGCGGTCGAGAAGAACAAACTCATGTATCTGGTAAAAGCCGAGAACAAGGAGCACGTAATCAGGATAAAGGAGACGATCTTTTCAAAAGCATTCGCGGGTGCAGAACAGCGCCTCTCGCTGGTGCGAAACGATCCACAGTACCCGGCGATTTTCCGGGATCTGACCACGGAAGCGGTCGGCGCGCTGGGCGGGGAGAAATTCAAAATCCATGTAGACAAACGGGACGAACAGCTCCTGAAAAAGACACTGTCCGAGCTGAAATTATCCGGGGAGATCAGTACGGATATCCAGTCTGCAGGAGGACTTGTCGTCAGTACGCCGGACGAATCGGTCAAGATCGCCAATACGGTTGAATCCCGTCTGGAGCGGGCAAAAGAACAGAACAGACTCGAGATCTACACCGCCCTGTACGGTGATTGAGATGGATTATGGGTATGTCAACGCACGGATTCGCGGGATGAGAAGCCGCCTGCTGGATCGCCCGAAACTCGAGGAGCTGGTCTTCCAGCCGGACATCGGCTCCCTCATCGTCAATCTTGAAAAAACTCCATACAAAGAGGACATCACCGAAGCAAAGATCCTGTATTCCGGTGTTCTCTGCATCGAATATGCCCTCAGAAAAAATTTCACCGACACGTTCCGGAAGATCCTCCACTTTGTAAGAGAGAGTGAAGCCGAGCGGTACATCAGGATATTTTTGCACCGGTGGGATGTCCAGAACATCAAGGCCATCCTCCGCGGGAAGAATATTCACGTAACAAACGACGAGATCCGTGACTGCCTCGTACCCGCGGGTGAACTGGACGAGGCGACCCTCACGGAGTTGATCAAGCAGCCGGACGTCAGGGCGGTCATCGACATGCTTGCGACATGGAGGGTCATCTATGCCAGGCCCCTGACAGAGAAATACCCGGAGTTCGCCGAGAAAGGGGACCTTGCCCTTCTTGAATGTGCCCTTGACAAGTTTTATTACCAGGATGCCCTGGAGACGGTAAAAATAAAGTCCTACAACAATATGCTGATTCATGACATCCTCGCAACCGAAATCGATGTGGTGAATATCAAGACCATCCTGCGTATGATCCGCGATCATGTGGACGAAGCAGAAGCAGAAGTGTTCTTAATCGAAGGTGGGAAAACATTCGGACCCGATGAATTGAAGCAGCTGATGAGCCTGAATTCGATCGAGAAGGTCATTGAGAAGCTGGGGAAGACACCGTACCGTTTCCCGGCAAACATGCCTGAAAATGCCATCAAGGCGCAGAAGATATCCATCCTCGAAAAACAACTCGAACGGTTTCTCATCGAAACAGGTGTGGGGGCATTTTCAGGCGATCCGTTGAGTGTCGCCTCCGTTATCGGGTATTTTTGGGCAAAATACAATGAGATAACAAACATCCGGATCATCTCGCGATGCAAGACGGCGGATCTCCCGGACGGGCAGCTCAAAGAGGAACTGATCTATGTTTAAATTTGTCGTTGTTACTGACAGTGATCGTGCGTCAGGGTTCCGGCTCGCGGGGGTCGAGGTTCTTGAGGCGGACAGCCCCGAACAGGCAAAGAAGGTCATCCCCCCCCTCCTGTTCAAGGACGATATCGGGATCGTTGCGGTTAATGAGGAATTTATGATCTCGCTTGACGAGAAGCTGATGAACCGGATTGAAAAACTGGCCCGCCCCCTCATCATCCCCATCCCCTCGAAATCCAAGGAGCTCGACCGGCGATCCTATATCGAGAGGCTCCTGCGCAAGGCAATCGGCTACAACATCGTCCTGAGGAGGTGAAAATATGATTTCAGGGACAATTTCAAGGATATCCGGCCCGGTCATCATCGCCCGCGGTATGAAAGGATCGAAGATGTATGATGTGGTGAAAGTCGGCGAAGAGGAGCTGAGGGGAGAGATCATACGTCTCGAAGGCGCCGATGCGGTCATCCAGGTCTACGAGGACACGACCGGTCTCACGATCGGCGAGAAGGTAGAGAACACCGAAACCCCGCTCTCTGTTGAACTCGGGCCCGGCCTCCTCGCCTCCATCTACGATGGTGTGCAGCGACCGCTCCCCGTCCTCCTTGCAAAGTGCGGGGATTTTATCGCACGGGGCATCTCGGCACCCGGGCTTGACCGGGAGAAAAGATGGGAGTTTTCACCCTCGGTAAAGAAGGGCGACCGGCTGACCGGTGGTGACGTGATAGGGACGGTCAGGGAGTTCCATTTCGAACACCGGGTCCTTGTTCCTCCCAAGTTATCCGGCACGGTAACCGATATTAAGAGCGGCTCTTTTACGGTCGAAGAGACTGTCTGTGTTCTCGATAACAAGATCCAGCTGCCCATGATGCAGCGCTGGCCGGTGAGGATTCCCCGTCCGATACAGAAAAAGCTTGACCCTATCCTGCCGCT